>OBAI01000042.1_pt1 | contig 151030 bp, 126 predicted proteins | sample 1517461 | NCBI WGS metagenome assembly OBAI01 (sample SAMN04571696, study PRJEB22368) | human gut metagenome | biome: human gut; material: stool | host: Homo sapiens | place: Luxembourg | collected 2012-06-29
GAGATAGTAATCATCGACAGTCAAATGAATTACCGAGGAAAACTTGACACTTACCATTTCACCGGTCTCTCTTGTCAGTCTCTTTCTGAAAAAGGTATAATACTCATAGATTCAAAGGCGGTTACTATGAACATATATAAAGACAGATTATGGCTGGCCCTGCTGACCGGGATGGTTTCCCTGCTCATGGGCTTTTGTGAATTTTATACCTGGCGTATCGGCTGGCATCCCGGGTCTTCTCCCTGGAACAGGGAGTCCCTTCTTCATGCTTCTGATATACCGGCAGTGCTTCTCCTGGGAGCAGCGACTTTTCTGGTCCTTTCTCTCGTGATGAGGCAGGCAGGTGCTCTTCCTGCCTTTTCCTTGCATCTGGAATTGGACGGCAGGCCTACGGACTCACCCTTTGCTCTCATCGCAGCCCTTCTCCTTTTGGCTTGGATGCCTTTTTTTCTTGTTTTTTATCCTGGTACAGGCATGAATGATACCACTGATATTATGCGGGCAGGTATCTGGGCGACGGGACAGCATACTTTTATTTACTGCATGTTTATCTACGGACTCACCCAGGCATCGGATATGCTGTTTCATACTACCTCCTATGGGCTGGCAGCGGCATCCCTGATTCAGATGGTTCTTTTTGCCTGCGGCATATCTTACTGCCTTTCCTGGATTTACCGAAGAACAGGCCGTTTGTGGATTACGGTGCTTCTGACACTGTACTATGCCTTTCTGCCCCTTGTTGCCAATATGTCTTTCTCCAATGTGAAGGATGTGCTTTTTTCTGTAACCATTCTGCTTTGGATTCCGCTGGTGACCTCCTTCGTATCAGGCTATCGAGAAAATGCCTGGGAAGCTAACAAACGCCTTTTTATCCTGGCAGGACTTGGCATGATGCTCCTTAGAAACAATGGGATTTATGTATTCATCGTTATGCTAATGGGCCTTGTGCTTCTCATGAAACGAATCCGCATGAATCTTCTGCTCACCGGTCTTGTGATGATCGCTGTTTCCATGACCCCCGATGTGGCCATTAAGCAGATTCTTAATCTGCCCCAGCTTTTTCAGGAACGGGTGGGCATTCCGCTGCAGCAGTTTTCCCGGGCCGTAGCAGTAGGGGTGCCGCTGACGGAGGAGGAGAAAGCCTATTCTGTAAAGATGATGATACCCGGACGCATTGCCCGCTGGTATGATCCTTTTACGGTGGACCTTATCAAATGGAACAGCGACTTTGATTTCTACTATTTCAACAGTCATCCCGATGATTTCTGGAAGGCTTGGAAATCGGTGGGGAAGAGAAATAAGGAGCTCTACGTGGAAGCCTGGCTTTTTGCTACCTATGGATACTGGGCTTTCCCGGCGCCCGACGAAATGACCCAGTCCCGCTTCTGCTGGGCTTTTTCGGAAAATGATTTGAAAAACGGTTTGAGCCCTGATCATAACAATGCTTACAAAACGGCAGATATTCATACCTTTTTCAAAAAGGATATCCAGGAAAAGCTGGGCCATTATCTTTGGGACCACAGCCGGTACCTGGGGGCAGGCACCTGTCTGTGGATTACGCTATGCATAGGACTTCTTTTGTTTTACCGGCGCCAGTACAGCCGCTTTCTGGTCCTTCTGCCGGCCTGTCTTCTCTGGGGTACCCTGATGATTGCCACGCCGGCAGCCTTTGTGTACCGGTATGTGTATTTCTTCCCCCTCTGTATGCCCTTTTTCCTGCTTCTTCCCTTTCTGCCGGAGGGAAAGTATGGTACAACGAAATGGGCGGATACAGTCATTCTGCCTCGAAAACCTGTGGAAAATCCCCTTCTTCAGGACGATCCTCTGAAGGGCGATGGCTATACCCATTGGAAAGATTGAGGAGGAGAGATGAAACTTTTTCGCTGGGATGTGCCCTGCCGGGCAAGTCTGGTCTTTTCCCTCTTCTTATCTCCTGCTGTCCTGTATACCTATAAAATCGACTGCATGGGGGATAAAGTGGCAGAAGCAGGAAATGAAATATTAGCTCTCCAAGATGGATTTATACTGCTTCTCCTTTTTATCCTTTTTGCCGCAGTTCTTCCGCCATTCGTCAGGCTCTGTCTGACCCTGCCCCGCAGCAGCGAAAAAAGCAGGGGACGGCGGCTCTTTTGGCCGGCTTTTTTCTTTATGGCTTTCTGGCAGCTGCCTTTCCTTCTGGCCCTCTATCCGGCGCCGGGCATGAACGATACCCTTTTCATGATGGAGAATCCCCTTTACGGGGGCGTACAGTTTCCCTGGCTTTATTCCCTGGTCTATGGCTATGGCGCCCTTTTAGGAAAGCATCTTTTGGGAAGCAGGGAGCCGGTTATATTCCTGCTTTCCCTGGGCCAGCTTTTTCTCTATGCTTATGGCCTTACAAGGATTGTATTTCATGTGAAGGAAAGGCAGGGGGAGGTGCCGGCACTTCTCCTTTATTTCTATTTCACCTTCCTTCCTATGGTGGGTAATTATGGCATAGCCGCAGTGAGAGATGGGTTCTTTTCCTTAGCCCTTGCAGGATGCATGGTTTTCATGGCAGAAAAAACTGGGGGCAAAGGGACATCTATTCTCTTCACTCTTTTGCTCCTTTCCCTCATGCTGCTGAGAAGCAACGGCTTTTTCATTGCCGTTATGCTGATACTTGTTTCACTGGTCCTCCAAAAGAGGCGGAGAAAGGAGGCAGTCCTGTTCCTTCTTGCCGCAGCTCTGGCCTTTGTTCCGGGAAAGGCTATTCTTTCTTACCATGACTGGCAGCCTCTTTTCCAGGAAAGTATGGCTATACCGCTTCAGCAAATGGGACGGGTGCTGGTGATGGGAGGAAGCCGCAGCGAAGAAACGATAGAGCTCATGAACCATCTCCTGCCGGAGGAAAAATGGAAGAAGGATTATTCTCCGGCCACCGTGGATTTTGTGAAATGGGATGATGATTTTAAAAGAAATGATTTAAACAGGGAAAAGGGAGCTTTTCTTTTGGCCTGGCTGGATACGGGGATAAGAAATCCAGGACTTTATATGGAAGGCTGGATGACGGAAACCTATGCCCTGTGGAATCTGGATCCCCTGGACCATGGGGTGCAGTCCCGCTTCGGCTGGGCCCTGTCTGATGAGAATACGAAACATATGGTGCCTTCGGACAATGATATGCTTGCTCTGGGAGATTTTCCCATGCCCTTTGGGCTGAAGTCTTTTCTTGGAAACTATACCTATTCCGGCAGCCATTTTCTGGGAAGCGGCCTCTGCCTGTGGATTACCCTCTTTTTCTGCCTCCTTTTTTACTGCGGCGGAAAGAAGGATTTGATTCCGGCGGCGCTGCCTCTTCTGGCCAATACCCTGACACTTCTGGTTTCCACGCCGGCCTCTGCGGTATTCCGCTATTCCTTTGCCTATGTGCTGGGACTTCCCCTGCTTTTTATTCTTTTTCTTTATGGAAATGGAGAGGACGAGAAGCACCGGTGATTTTCTGATGTCATTTCACCATGGGTTATAAGGCTTTATCTATTCACAAAGGAGCTTTTTATGGAAAGTATTCAAAATCCTGACCAGTATGAAGCAATCCACTCCGAAGGACCTACCCTAGTTATAGCAGGTCCTGGAACAGGAAAGACCTATACAATTATCCAGCGGGTCCTTTATCTGATCCGGGACAGGAAAGTGAAGCCGGAGCAGATCATGATTGTCACCTATACAGTGAAGGCGTCCAAGGAGCTTATGACAAGGCTCACCAATGAGCTGTCCCGGCAGGGCATTGAGATCAACCTCCATGAAATGTATATAGGGACTTTTCACCATATCTGCCGCCGCCTGTTGAAGGAATTCCGGGAATATACAAGGCTGGAAAGAAATTTCATAGAAACAGATCAGTTTGAGCAGCAGTACATGGTGTATGAGCATCTGGCGGACTTTGAAGAGATTCCCAATTTCGAGCTGGTCGTACAGTCCTCCTACATCAATAACAGGACGGGGGAAGAGGTGACGGTGCCGCCCTGGAAACGGTGCCGCACCATATGCCAGTATGTGAACCGCCTGTCAGAAGAGCTGATGAAGGCAGACGATATGATCCGAAGCCGGGATGAAAAAATCCGGGTATTGGGCTGGATGATGAAACGGTATGAAAAACTGGCCAGGAAAAAGAATTTCCTTGATTTTACCAAGCTTCAGACCGAGGCCTATTATATCCTTTCGGAAAAAGAAAATGTGCGCCGCCGGGTGCTGGAAAAAATCCGCTATATCCTGGTGGATGAATATCAGGATACCAACTATATTCAGGAGCGGCTGGTACAGATTCTGGGCGGCAGGGAGAGAAATATTTTCGTTGTAGGCGATGATGACCAGAGCATTTACCGTTTCCGCGGCGCCACGGTGGCCAATATCCTCCAGTTTCAAAAACATTTTGGCAGCAGCTGCCGCGTGATTACCCTTCATACCAATTACCGCTCAGGCCAGGGCATCGTTTCCTTCTGCATGCGCTGGATGGCTAAGCCCGACTGGTTCTCCTGGGAACGGATGGGACATCTGTACCGCTACCGGAAAGGCCTTTTGGAATCAGGCGGGGGAAAGGAAAGCGTACCCTCAGTGGTACGGATTACGGCAGAGGAAGACGACCGGCTTTTTGAAGACCGGGTGTGCCATTTCATCGAAGAACTGAAGAGAAAGGGCTGCATATCGGATTACAACCAGGTGGCCCTGCTCTTTGACTCCGTCAAGGGGGATACGTCCATGCGCCTTCAGTATGCCTTGGGCAAAAGGCATATTGCCGTGTATGCTCCCCGGTCGGGACACTTTTTTGAACGGAAGGAAGTGGCCTGGTTCTTTGGCTGTCTGCTTTATATATTTTCCGGGATCCGGCGGAAATTGGGGCAGGACAGGGTTATGGATGAGACAGAGGGAATCCGCGGGGCCTATGTTCTTTTCCTCTCCATGGCAGAAGACATGATGAAGAGGAACGAAGACCTGAAGCAGTGGATTCGTTCTATGAAAAGAAAAGTGGAAAGAGAAAAGAAACTGCCGGAAAATCTGCTGCCCCTGTCATATAAAATTCTTTCCTTTGCTCCTTTTTCTGCTTTTCTGGATAAGGCTGCTGCAGGAGAATGCAATGAAGCCAGAAATCTTGCCTCCATTACCAGACTCATCAGCCGTTTCGACTGCTTTACAGAAGAAAATCATGGCTACGGCAAGGAAACGCTGGAGGATGTGTATATTTTCTTTTCCCGCTACCTGCGGCTGTGGTATGAGAACGGAGTAGGGGAGTACGAGGATGAAGAAGCCTATGCTCCGCCGGGACAGGTGTCCTTCCTGAATATTCATCAATCCAAGGGGCTGGAATATCCGGTGGTCATTGTGGCATCCCTTCATGAAAAGCCCCGGGGCGAAGACTCCCTCATTCCCAGGGTAGTGGAAAAGATGACCGGCCGCCGCTCCTATGAACCTTACAGCGATATCCGGGATTTTGATTTCCGAAGGAAATACTATACCGCCTTTTCCCGGGCGGAAACGGCGCTGGCCCTGGCCTGCTGCGTGAAAAAGGGAAAACAGCCTTCTCCTGCATTTCAGAAACCCCTTGCCAGCCTTCCGGAATTTGACAGGAAGGGAATCGATTTCACAAAGCTCCATTTCCGCCCTGTAGAGAAAGGCCATTTCAAACCCCGCATTTCCTTCACCGCCCAGGCAGCGCTGTATGAAGAATGTCCCCTGAAGTACAAGCTCAGCCGGGTGTATCGATTTGCACCGGTGCGGGGCATGGCCCTTCTATATGGAACCCTGGTCCATGAAACCATCGAAGATATTCACCGGGCTGTGCTTTCCGGGCAGAAGGAAAGACTGACGCCGGCCAATGTATACGCCTGGCTCATGGCAGATTACCAGGCCCTTTCCAAGGCAGAAAATACCTGGCTTTCCAAGGACGAGCTGGACAAGGCATTCCAGGAAGTGCTGGGGTATATTTCCTACCGGCGGGGAGACTGGTCCATGATACGGGAAGCAGAATATCCTCTGGAACTGGTGAAAGATGAATACATTCTGAACGGTACCATCGACCTTCTTCAAAGCGGCGGCGGAAAGGTGGATATTATTGATTTCAAAACAGGCAGGAAGCCGGACCGGAAGAGTCCTCTTTTTGCCAGATATGAAAGGCAGCTTCAGATTTATGCCTATCTGGTAGAGGAAAAACTGAAAGTACCGGTGGGGAAACTTCTCCTCTATTTCACCGGTGAAACAGAGGAACCGCTTCTTGCAGTGGAAGGAAATCCGGCGAAGGTGGAAGAACGGATGAAGGCCTTTGACCATACAGCCCGCTGCATTCTGGCAGAAGATTTTAACCATCGGAAGAAAAAGGTGAACGGCCGCCTTCCTGAAAGCTGCCGCTTCTGTGAATGGAAGGAATACTGTGAAAGGAATGGAGAGTAGAAGACAATAAAAAAATCCCGCAGCTGCGGGATTTTTTATTGGTTATCCGTTCAGAGTAGATTCCATGGAACTGTTGCATTCTCTTTCGGCATCTTTCTTGAAGACCGTCTTCTTAAGGAAGAGGAAGAGGCACAGAGCACCGAAGGCAATGCCTGCCGGGTAAGTGATGGATGGATCCAGCTGGAAACCTTCCTTGGCCTGCAGAATGTAGGTAAAGGTCACTACAGACATGAAGGTGGCAGGGATGCAGGCCATGAGCCATGCATAGCGGTTTGCACACTGATGATACAGATAAACGGAACCAGTCCACAGAACAATCATAGCAAGGGTCTGATTGGTCCAGGAGAAATAACGCCATACAATGTTGAAGTCAATCTGGGAAAGGAGACCGCCGATAGCCAGCAGTGGAACAGCCAGGCAGAGACGCTTTACCGTTCTCTGCTGATCAATGTGGAACCAGTCAGAGAGAGTCAGGCGGGCAGCACGGAAAGCGGTGTCGCCGGAAGTGATGGGGCAGGCGATAACGCCCAGCATGGCCAGTACCGCACCGATACCGGTACCCATGTAGCCTACGCAGATGTCATACACTGCGCCGCCGGGGCCGCCGGCTTTCAGGACAGCCTGCAGTCCGCCGGTACCATCGAAGAAGGTGACGCCGGCTGCTGCCCAGATGAGGCAGATAATGCCTTCGGCTACCATGGCACCGTAGAATACAGGACGGCCAAGGCGTTCATCCTTCAGGCAGCGGGCCATAATAGGAGACTGGGTGGAATGGAACCCGGAAATAGCACCGCAGGCCACGGTGATGAACATGAGCGGCCAGATGGGAAGCTGGTTTTCACCGGGATACATATTGGCCAGAACCATTTCAGGCATGACGTGACCGCCTACGCCCATGAGCATGCCGCCGGCAATACCCAGAGCCATGATGATCAGGCAGATACCGAAAATGGGGTAGAAACGGGCAATGATTTTATCAACAGGAAGAAGAGTGGCCAGGAAATAGTAAACAAGAACCACCAGAAGCCAGGGGAGAACCTGCCATCCCGTAAGCTTGGCAAGGAGCATGGCCGGGCCGGTCATGAATACGGTACCTACCAGTACCAGAAGGATCACGGAGAAGAAACGCATAATGGTGAGCATGGTGTGTCCCATGTGGCAGCCTACGATTTCAGAAATACTGTGGCCGTCTTCCCGGATGGACATCATGCCGGAGAGGTAATCATGGACGCCGCCGGCAAAAATAGTACCCAGCACAATCCAGAGATATACCGAAGGCCCCCAGAGAGCACCGCCCAGGGCGCCGAAAATCGGGCCAAGGCCTGCAATGTTCAGGAGCTGGATGAGAAATACCTTCCACGTGGGAAGAGGCATGTAGTCAACACCGTCATTGTGTATGAGGGCAGGTGTCCTGCGGTCCGTAGGTCCGAAAAGCCTGTCCACGATGGATCCGTAAATTAAATAGCCGGCTATGAGAGCAGCCAGGGCAAGTAAGAAAGTGGTCAAGGGAATGCCTCCTTAAAAATTGGTACGATGTGGATTTTCAAGGCATAAGCCCGGAGAATCCGCAGTGAATACAATAAAAAAGAATAGAACCGCTATCCTCTGTCATCCATCTCCTCTCGTTTTGAAGCATTATGACTATGTGTTATAGATAGTTCACATTATGAGTATTGCTCATATACAATGCCCTTTGCTTCTGATTGATTGCTTTCTACGCATAAAAGGATACAACGGGAAATAGATTTCGTCAATAGGCGAAATAGAATATACTTTTTATGGAATTGAGGAAAATAAGCGTAATCGATTTCTGCTATGCTTTGAAATAATACAAACTTAATTTACTATGATTTAGAGTGATAGTTTAATAGAATGGATGCAGTCGGAAAATTATATATATAATACATATATAATTACAGGCAATAGGGTAAGAAAAAGAAGGCGGCTACACCAGTAAATGATATAAAATGAAGAGCGATATAGCTATAGAAACATTATATAACAAAGAAGACCTTTAACTGTTTCCCGGTGACTGGGAAATCTGGCCAGAAGAGGATGGGATATGGTAAAGTATCATAAGTGATACATATAGCCAGCCGTTCTCCCGGGGCAGCAGGGAGACTGCTTTTACTCCAATCCCAGTCCCCGGTCCCCAATCCCCTCCAATAAAAATATATAAAAAAATATTTGACAGTGCTATCAGAAAAGGTTATAATACTTCTTGTGAGATTTGTCCGGAAACCACTAGCCCCGGAGGAAGGACGATGTCTTGCGGTTCTGTTTTTTATTCAGGAGGAATCATTTACAATGAAAACCACATTTATGGCCAATGCGGGCAACATTACCCGTAAATGGTATATCGTAGATGCTGAAGGACTGACCGTTGGCCGCCTGGCTGCTAACGTTGCCAAAGTTCTTTCCGGCAAAAATAAACCTACCTACACACCGCATGTTGATACCGGTGACAATGTCATCATCATCAATGCAGACAAAGTCATTCTGACAGGCAAGAAAGAACTGAAGAAAGTTTACTTCCACTACACCGGCTATATCGGCGGTGACAGATACCAGAAGGCAGGAGATGCTCTTCGCGAAAGACCGGTATGGGTTGTTGAACACGCAATCCGTGGCATGCTTCCGAAGAACAAGCTCGGCGCCCAGATGTATCGTAAACTTCATGTTTATGCAGGCAGCGAACATCCGCATGCAGCACAGAAACCTGAAGAATTAAAGTTTGATATCCGTTAACCGGAAGGGAAGGAAATAAGAAATGGCAGAAGCTACATACTACGGCACCGGCCGCAGAAAGACATCCGTTGCCAGAGTCCGTCTGGTACCGGGACAGGGTAATATTACAATCAATGGCCGCGATCTGAAGGATTACTTCGATCTGGCTACTCTTGAACTGATTATTAAACAGCCGCTGGAACTGACAGGAACCACCTCCGCTTATGACGTAATTGCCAACGTACAGGGCGGCGGCCGTACAGGTCAGGCCGGAGCTATTCGTCACGGCATTTCCAGAGCACTGCTGGATGTAGATGCAGACTACAGAAAAGTACTGAAGAGTGCAGGTCTGCTTACCCGTGATCCAAGAATGAAAGAACGTAAGAAATACGGTCTCAAGAAAGCAAGAAAAGCAAGCCAGTTCTCCAAACGTTAATCCGTTTCCGAATGGCAGAACGCCCATGGTTATCCATGGGCGTTTTTATTTTAGGGAAAAGATGACTCTGAAGACTTGAATTTCTGGAAAGTGGCATTTTTGAGAGCTTTGGAATTCCCTCTATGGGAAGAGTAGCCTTTTTCATGGCCCATGTCGTATAATATTACATATATGTACAGGAGGAAAAAGATGATACCGGTAATGACAATGGAAGATATCCATGATGCGACAGAGACATTTGCCAGATATGGCGTGCCGGCGGACCGTATTTTCAGTGAAATCATGCGGGCACGGTACCTGGATTATGTCCTTTTTTTAAATCCAGCCAACCAGCAGTACGGTATTTCGATTGAAGATTTATATGACAATATGAAACAGACCGCCGAGAAGCTGGGCATGTATGAAGGAGATGCGGATACCTATGTGCGGGTCTATACCCTGGCGCTCCGGGTGGACCCTATGGTATTTGCTCCCGGCGTTTCTCCCATGACTGATGAAATGAAGGCGCTTGTGGAATATGGCATAGAACGGGCGGAAAAGTCCGGCAAGACCGTGCTCTTCTCTGGCGTGGAATCCTATCTTCCCTATGCTGGAAGGCTGTGGGACAAGCTGGCCGATAAACGGCTGGCCTTTGTGGTGAAAAGCTCCCTGTGGAAGAAAAGACTGCAGCTCCTGTTTCCACGCTGCCGTTTCCTTCTTCCTGAGGAACTGGCCCATGATGAGGTGAGGTATGACTATATTTTCCATGGTACCGGCGAAGGCCAGGGCGAAGAAAGGCAGCTCCTTCCTCTTCTGGTAGAAAAAGGCTCCATGGACTGGATCCTTCCCTATGACTATTTCACAGCTCTGGGAGACATTCCAGACGGTATAAGAAATGATGTCCGCAGGGATGGGCGCCTTTCCGGCTATTTTGACCTTTCCATGGGAGAAAGGGAATATGCTTTCCTTCGCTTTGATTACGGCAAAGAGGGCGTATCCATTGGAAATATGGGATTTGCAGAAGGGAAATGCCTTTTCTTCGAACAGATGAAAATGCCATTATCCGCTTTTCAGGAAGCCGATGAATGGAATTACGATGTCTATGCTTACAATGCCTCTCCGGCGCTGCAGGCCATACTGGCTGGAAATATTCTCCAAATGGAGCATACGCTGGGGCAGGAATTTGATGAAGTGAAAAAGGAGACTCTTCCTGCCGGAAGATATCAGATTCTTGAGGCAGAAGCCTTGACTGACTCGGAAATCCTGAAGAATGAGGAAAGGCCCGTGGTTTGGGATGAGCCCTGGGAAGGCATCCTTCTTAGAGAAGGCGACCTGGCTCTGACCCTCCATAAAGGGGAGTTCCATTTCATTCCTGTGGGAAAAGGGGAGGAATATGTGGCAGGAAAGGGAGTTTTCGGCTTGCGGATGAAAGGGTGGTATACACCCTGGTTCCTGAAACTCTACCTTGACGGTCCGGTGGGCCGGCTTTTTCTGGAAACCATGAGAAGCGGAGAAACCTATGCTTTTTCCCTGTCCCGCCTTCTTCGTGTGCCTCTTCCTGTATCGGATAGACAGAAAATGGAAGATATCACAGAAACCGCTGCAAAGGCAGTTTCCCGACTGGCAGAGGCAGAGCAGAACTGGCGCAGAGTCAAAAGAGAATCGGTAGGTATGATGATGGGTCATTCCACCATGTAGGAGGCATTATGAAAATCGTACTTGCAACCCATAATCAGGGGAAAATCAGAGAATTCAGGAAAGCCTTTGCAGAAATCGGCTGGGAAGCCCTGCCGATAGCAGAAGTGGCGGATGTGGCAGAGCCCGAAGAAACAGGCACAAGTTTTAAAGAAAATGCACTGCTGAAGGCCCATTATTATGCTAAGGCAGTGAAGCTTCCGGTACTTTCAGATGATTCCGGTATCATTGCCGATGCCTTAGGTGACAGGCCCGGTATTTATTCTGCCCGCTATGCCGGCGTCCACGGTGATGATGAAGCCAACAACCGGAAACTTGTTGAAGATCTGAAACCCTATACAGGAGAAGACCGCAAAGGACGCTATGTATGCGTAGTGGCTCTGGTCTGGCCTGATGGAAAGGAAATCACGGCAGAAGGAACCTGTGAAGGCATCATTCGGGATTTCTACCAGGGAAAGGGCGGCTTCGGCTATGATCCCCTTTTCTACCTGCCCCGGTATGGGAAAACTATGGCGGAACTTCCGATGGAAGAAAAAAATAAAATCAGCCATCGTGGACGGGCTCTCCGTTCCCTTTTGGCTAAGCTGAAGGAATCAGCCTTTTCCCGGTAATGATATGTGATTGAAAGGCATAATGCTTATACTTTTTTATACTTAAAAAGTATACTTATTACTGGACTATTTCAATTTATATAACCTTATGATATAATTTGTGTGTTCCATCCAAGGAACCGTTGAGGGAGGTGACAGTTTACTTCATGAAAAGGAGTAAGCTTAAACTTTACGGATTCAACAACCTGACAAAAACCCTGAGCTTCAATATGTATGATGTGTGCTATGCCAGCACAGAGGAAGAACGGAAGAAGTACATCGCTTATATTGATGAACAGTACAGCGCCGAAAGACTGACCGGCATTCTTCAGAAAGTGGCAGACACCATCGGCGCCCAGGTGCTGAACATTGCCCAGCAGGACTATGATCCCCAGGGAGCCAGCGTAACCATGCTCATAGCAGAGGAAGAGGTGGAAAAGCAGGATGTGGTGGCCCATTTGGATAAGAGCCATATCACGGTCCATACCTATCCGGAAATGCATCCCCAGGATGGCATCTGTACCTTCCGGGCAGACATTGATGTGTCTACCTGCGGAAAAATTTCACCGCTCAATGCCTTGAATTTCCTGCTCCGTTCCTTTGAAGCGGACATCGTCATTACGGACTACCGGGTCCGGGGCTTTACCAGGGACGTGAAGGGAAAGAAAATCTTCATTGACCATCGGATCAATTCCATCCAGAACTACATGGCGCCGGATCTGCGCCATGCCTATGACATGATTGACGTGAACGTGTATCAGGAAAATATTTTCCACACCAAAATGCTCCTTCATGATTTCAAGCTGGATAATTACCTTTTCGATATGACGGAAAAGGATCTGTCTCCCAAAGAAGTGAAGAGAATCCGCCGCCTGCTGAAGCAGGAAATGTATGAAATTTTCAATGGCAGGAATATGCCTGCCATTAAAGACTGATTTGTATTCTTTTTTATTATAAGGAGGAAAAGAATGGATACAGCAGAACTGAAGAAAGAAGCCATTGCGCTTAGAAAAGAAAAGCACCAGATGATTAAGACCGCCCTGAATGCGGATATGAAGAATGGCCATGACCTGGCTATCGTATACACCCCTGGCGTATCTGCTCCATGCCTGGAAATCAAGAAGGATGAAGACCTGTCCCTGGAAATGACCTGGAGGGGCAATGTGGTAGCTGTTATTTCCGACGGTACCCGCGTACTGGGCCTGGGCGACATCGGTGCTGCTGCTGCCATGCCTGTTATGGAAGGCAAATCCGCTCTCTACAAGAGATTCGGCAACATTGATGCCATCCCCATCGTTCTTGACACCAAGGACAAGGATGAATTTATCCATACCGTGAAACTGCTGGAAAAGAACTTTGCCGGCATCAATCTGGAAGATATTTCTTCTCCGAAATGCTATGACATTGAAGACGAACTGAAGAAAATCATGAATATCCCTGTATTCCATGATGACCAGCATGGCACCGCCATTGCTGCCCTGGCTGCTCTTCTGGGAGCTCTCAAAGTCACCGGCAAGAAAATCGATGAAATCAAAGTCGTTATGAACGGCGCCGGTGCAGCAGGCACCGCTATTGCCCGCCTCCTTCTGGAAGACGGCGTGAAACCGGAAAACATGACTGTTCTTAACTCCAAAGGCATTCTCTATGACAATGGCAAACGGGACCGGGTACAGCTGGAACTGATTCATAAGACCAATCCGGAAAACAAACAGGGCACTTTTGCTGAGGCAGTAAAAGGGGCCGATGTACTTATCGGCTGCTCCGCTCCCGGCGTATTCAATAATGATGCCATCAAGACCATGGCTGACAAGAGCATCGTATTTGCCATGGCTAATCCGGTACCGGAAATCATGGAAGAAGAAGCCAAGGAAAAGGGCGTATACATCTATGGTTCCGGCAGAAGCGATATGCACAACCAGGTCAATAACTCCTCCGTATTCCCGGGCCTCTTCCGCGGCGCCCTGGACGTAAGAGCCCGTCAGATCAACGAAGAAATGAAACTGGCTGCTGCCCATGCCCTGGCTGACCTGGCTACTAAGTGCCAGCTGGATCCGGACCATGTGGTGGTAGACGTATTTGATGAAAGAGTACCTCATGAAGTGGCAAAAGCCGTTGCTAAAGCAGCCATTGCTTCCGGTGTTGCCAGAGTTACTGAACTTCCCGAACAGTATAAAGACTGATTGAAGTTTTAGGTATAAAAACCCTGCAGAGTGCTTAACTCTCTGCAGGGTTTTTCTGATGAGGGGAAATTGAAGGCGCTAGGGGGGCAGCCTTCCTGCTGAGTGGCATTGAGCAGCAGGGAGACGCTGTCAGCATGTTCTGTGCATTCTGCATAAAAAACGGAAGCTGGCCACAGTCTGCTATCAGCCTGCCTATAAAAAGACTTTCCTGTTACACCCTTTGCATCCAAAGAGAACGGACTTGATGCAGGCCTCGTGCAGGCTTGGCTCTGCAGCTCTGCCTGCGGCCCCTTTTCTCACCTGACCGAAAAGTATATAATAAGGTATACGACTATTGACGTCCCCGGGGATTCCTGCCGGACGCCGGACAGGAAAGGCTTTTCTTATGAATCTGATTAACCGCATGGTTTCCTGCCTGCGAGATAAGGGCTTCCGGGACCTTCCGGAGGATGAACGGGCAGGGAAAATCGATGAAGGGGCGCTGGCAATCCTTCGAAAACTGAATGAAGAGGGGAAAGAGGCCTATGTGGTAGGAGGCTGTGTCAGGGACCTTCTCATGGGGATTGTGCCCCATGACTGGGATATCACCACCTCTGCCCGGCCGGAGGAAACCATGCGCATTGCCAGGGCTGCAGGCTGGAAGGCCGTTGATGGTGGTGGACGGCGTTTTGGTACGGTCATTGTGGTGAGAAATGGGAAGAACTATGAGGTCACTACTTTTCGCCGGGAATTTTATGGAGCCGATGCCCACCGGCCGGAGGAAGTTTCTTTTTCTGACAGTCTGAAGGAAGATGTAAGCCGCCGGGATTTCACAGTGAATGCCATGGCGCTGGATAGCGATGGCTGTCTCTATGATTACTTCCATGGGCTGGAGGATCTGGAGAAGAAGCGGCTCCGCACCGTTGGCCCTGCATCGAACCGGTTTAACGAAGATGCGCTCCGCATGTTCAGAGCCTGCCGCTTTCTGGGGCAGCTTGATTTCATGGCGGACAAAAGTCTGGTGGAAGGCATGAAGAGTGCCTTTTCCCGGGTGGAAGGGCTTTCTTTGGAACGGGTGAAGAAAGAAGTTAACCGTCTCCTGGTTACACCCCATGCTGCCCGGGGACTGGACCTCATGGTCAGAAGCGGGCTCAATGAAATGAGCTGTCAGGTGAAAGAAAACGGCGTTTCCAGAAAAGTGCCCATCCTTCCGGAGCTTTCTCACTTGGTAGGCCTTCCTCAGCAGAAGGAATTTCATAAATTTGACGGCTGGTACCATACGCTGGCAGTGGTGGATGCATCACAGCCTCTTTTACTGAACCGCTGGGCGGCTCTTCTTCACGATGTGGGAAAGGGCATGCCCGGTATTCGGGCAGTGAGGAAAGGAAAACTCACCGATTACGGCCATGACAGGGAAGGTGCCCGCATGGCCCGGGAGATACTCTCCCGCTGGCAGATGCCTTCCGATTTCACAGACCGGGTGGTATGGCTGGTGGAAAACCATATGAAATTTCATTATTTTGCCAATTTCGAAGAAGCCGATGCACTGAAATGGGTGAGAAGTCTGGCAAGAAATAAGACCTTTCGTTCCTCTGCCGACATGGCAGAAGCCTTTCATCAGATGACAGACCTGGGAAATGCAGATATCATTGGCTGCGGACGGTCCCTTTCAGACACTGCCGGGCACAGCGAATTCGGACGGTACATGGAGGAAGTGTCTCTTTCTGTACCTGTGACCACCCGTGAACTTCATTACGGAAAAGATGTACCCCGGCTTTTGGGAAACCTGGTGGGAGAAGGAATGCAGAATCTCCTTCTGCGGGTGCAGAATGGAAATCTGGAAAATAGTCCAGCCGCCCTTTATGATGCGGCGGTGAGATTCAAGAGGAGAAGGGAACATGAAAAAGGAACTGCCCAGGAATAGGATGAGAAAGCGAAGCGTCAGGCTTTCTTTCATCCTCTGCATCATCGGCGGTCTCCTGCTTCTTCGTCTTATGTGGGTGCAGATCATAGAGGGCCACCATTATGAAGAAATGGCGCTGAACCAGACAGAAGGGGTGCAGACCCTCTATTCGCCCCGTGGTACCATTTATGACAGGAATGGCAGGGAACTGGCTTTTTCCATTATGGTGAAATCTTTTTATGCCGATCCCGGTACCATGAATGTAAGCCCTGAAGAGGCGGCTAAAGAACTGGCGCCTCTTCTTCATCAAAAAGAAGGGGATCTGGTGAAGGATTTATCCCAGGACTCCCGCTTCGTATGGCTGGAACGGGTGATGGATCCGGAAGATTCGGATAAGGTGATCGCCTTGATTAAGGAAAAGAAATGGAAAGGTTTTGGTTTCTTTGATGAAAGCCGCCGTTTCTATCCCAACGATTCCATGGCTGCCAATGTGCTTGGCTTTGTAGGCCTGGATGATAAGGGACTGGATGGACTGGAAATGGCTCTGGATGAACTCATCCGGGGCGGGGCAAATAAGCAGCACATCCTGACTGATGCCAGGGGCAATCCCATCCTGAAATCGGCCATGGCACCCTACAGGGCCAAAAAAGAAAAGTCCGTGTACCTTACCATTGACCAGAATATCCAGTTCTATGCGGAACGGGCCCTGGACCGTGCCATGACATCCACCCATGCTTCTGGCGGAATCATCATCGTCATGGATCCAAAGACAGGGGCCATTCTGGCTTTAGGAAATCGTCCTACCTATGATCCCAATCATTATGATAAGGCGACGGAGGCGGAATTTAAAAACCGGGCCGTCGTGGATATTTACGAACCGGGCTCCACGTTCAAGCCTATTATCGCATCGGCGGCGCTGGCAGCAGGCACCTACGATACAGAGCGGGTGTGGCATGATCCCGGTGCCGTATGGGCTTCGGGCCATGCTATCCGGAACTGGAACGATGAGTCCTACGGCGATGTGCGGCTGGTGGATATTCTGAAATTTTCCATTAATACAGGATTTGCCCATGTCGGTCTTCTGACCGGCGGAGAAACACTGACCCGCTATGCCAAAGCTTTTGGCTTCGGTAAACCTACGGGCATTGAACTTCCCGGAGAAGGAAGCGGCATCCTTTTTGAACCGAAGGATATGCGGCCCATCGATGTGGCCACCATGTCCATCGGTCAGGGCATTGCTGTCACGCCGCTGCAGATGGTTCAGGCCTACAGCGCCATAGCCAACGGTGGCAAAATGGTGAAACCTCATATTATCCAGTCCATCAAGAACGCTGATGGCAGCGATTACAAAGTGACGCCGGTGGAATACAGCGGCGATCCTATTTCTAAAAAAGTGGCTGATGACGTGAAGGACATGATGGAAAAAGAAGTGTCCGAAGGCGGCGGTGCCAACGCCAGGGTGCCGGGCTATCATATGGCCGGTAAAACCGGTACGGCCCAGAAACTGGATCCGGTGAACGGCGGATACCTGAAGGGACAGTACATAGCCTCTTTCTGCGGTTTCGGTCCTACGGAAGATGCCAGGGCCATCTGTCTTGTAGTGCTTGATACGCCAAAGGGAACTTACTACGGCGGCCAGGTGGCAGCACCGGTATTCAAGGAAGCCATGACCCAGATCATGCGGTATCTGAAAATCCCTACCCTGGATGACCAGACCATTCATGCCAAGCCGCAGGACAAGCCCATCGAACTCTACAAAACCAGCCTTCCTCCGGAAAACGCCAGAGAATTCCGCCTTCCCAGCTTTACCGGCTGGTCCATGCGTGACGTAGGCGAATGGCTGACCCGAGCCGGTCTGGGCTTCCAGCCTGAAGGCAGCGGCTATGCCGATAAACAGGAGCCGGGCATTGGCAGCCGGGTGAAACGGGGAGATAATGTAAAGGTCCACTTCTCCCATCATGATTAAATAGACAGGACCTATGAAAAAGCAGCGCACCTCTCTCTGAGGACGCTGCTTTTTTGACACATTCAGCAGCGTGAGTCTCCATGATAACTCTTGGCGTCCAAGAACCGCCCATCTTAAGAAACTTTTCATTCACAATCCTTCTACACAGCCTGTCTGTGTCAGCAGGTCACAGCCTGCGGCGAAGCCGCCGCCATAACCTTCAGGGCTCAGTCCCATCAACCCTCCCCTTATTGTGATATAATGAAAAGAGCACTGATTCATCAGCCTTTGGGGCTGGTGAAGCTGGAAATTTCTGAATGTGGTTGGGTATGAAGGAGTGGACATGATGTTAAGCGATATTGAAATTGCACAGAAAGCAGAACTGAAACCGATTACGGAAATCGGTGCTTCCATCGGAATTCCGGCGGAAGATTTGGAAAATTATGGTCCCTATAAGGCGAAGGTTTCTCTGAAACTGACCAGAGAATTGGAAAATAAGCCGATGGGCCACCTGATTCTTGTGACCGCTATTTCCCCAACCCCGGCAGGAGAAGGAAAGACGACCACCACCGTAGGCCTGGGACAGGCACTCGCTCAGCTCGGTAAGAAGGCCATGATCTGCCTCCGCGAACCGTCTCTTGGCCCCTGCATGGGTATTAAGGGCGGCGCTGCCGGCGGCGGCTATTCCCAGGTGGTTCCTATGGAAGATATTAACCTCCATTTCACTGGCGACCTTCATGCCATTACAGCAGCTAACAATCTGCTGGCTGCCATGGTGGACAACCATATCCAGCAGGGAAATGCTCTGGGCATCGATCCCCGCCGGGTGGTCTGGAAACGGGTGGAGGATATGAACGACCGGGTGCTTCGTCATATCGTTGTAGGTCTTGGTGGACATGCCAATGGGGTTCCCAGGGAAGACGGATTTGATATTACCGTGGCCTCCGAAGTGATGGCCATCCTCTGCCTGGCTGATTCCATTCGGGATATGAAGGAAAGATTTGCCCGGATCATCGTAGGCTACACCTATGATAACAAACCGGTTACTGCCGGTGATATCCACGCCCAGGGGGCCATGGCTGCCCTCATGAAGGATGCCCTGAAACCGAACCTGGTACAGACCCTGGAACATGTACCGGCCTTTATCCATGGCGGTCCCTTCGCAAATATTGCTCATGGCTGCAACTCCGTACTGGCTACCCGTACAGCCCTCCATCTGGCTGATTATGTGGTAACGGAAGCAGGCTTCGGTGCCGACCTGGGGGCTGAAAAGTTCCTGGATATCAAGTGCCGCTTCGCCGGCTTGAAACCGGACGCTGCCGTGCTGGTGGCCACCATCCGTGCACTGAAGATGAACGGCGGCAAAGCAAAGAACGAACTCACTGAATCGGATCCGGAAGCCGTGAAGAGAGGCCTTCCGAACCTGCTGCGTCATATTTCCAACCTGAAGAAATACGGCCTGCCCATTGTGGTGGCTCTCAATATGTTCCCCAGTGATACAGCGGAAGAAAAGAAGGTTATCGAAGATGCCTGCGCCGAAGCAGGCGTTCCGGTGGCTGAATCCACCGTCTTTACAGACGGCGGCAGAGGCGGCCTTGACCTGGGCCGCAAGGTGCTGGCAGCTGTTGATAAAGGCTCTGCCTACAAGCCGCTCTATGACCTCAGCCTGTCCCTGAAAGAAAAGATTGAAACCATTGCCAAGGAAATCTACGGAGCAGGTACTGTGCAGTATGACAGTGCTGCAGAAAAGGAACTGAAGCATATCGAAGACATGGGATTTGGAAATGTGCCGGTATGCATTGCCAAGACACCAGCTTCCTTCAGTGATGATCCCGCCAAACTGGGCGCTCCTTCTGGATTCACTCTGCATGTACGGGAAGTGAAGATTTCTGCAGGTGCCGGTTTCGTCGTCGTTCTGACCGGCAAGGTCATGACCATGCCCGGCCTTCCGAAACATCCGGCTGCTGAACGGATTGATGTAGATGATGAAGGACATATTACAGGACTCTTCTAATATGGCAGACATACTGGACGGAAAAGAAACGGCCGCTTCCCTGGAAAAGGTTCTCCGGGCAAGGCTGGCCGCATTGCGGGAAAAGCACTATGAACCAAAACTGGCTGTAATTCTGGCGGGGAACAGCAAACCTTCCGCCATGTATGCAGCTTTTATGCAGAAAGTGGCCAAAGGCTACGGCATTGAATCAGAAATCTTCCGTGAGTCCGAAGATATTACGGAAGAAGAGCTGGGAAGCCTGATTACTGATCTCAGCCATGACCGGGAAATCACGGGCATTCTGATGATGATGCCTCTGCCGGCAGGCATTGATTCTGAAAAGATGATTGCTTTAATCAATCCCGATAAGGATGTGGATGGTCTGACCGATACCAATGCAGGCAGGCTCTTTGCAGGGAAGGACGGACTTTTCGGCTGTACCCCCCGGGCCGTCATGGCCATTCTTGATCATTACGGCATCAATCCCGACGGGAAAAAGGCAGTGATTATCGGACGGAGCAATGTAATCGGCAAACCGGTATCCCTTATGCTTCTGAAAAAGAACGCCACTGTCACTATCTGCCACTCTCATACGAAGAACCTGAAGGAAATCACCAGGGAAGCGGATATCCTGGTGGCTGCCCTGGGCCATGCGGGAGCGGTGACGGCGGACATGGTGAAACCGGGGGCCGTAGTCATTGACGTAGGCATTAACCGGGTAAACGGCAAAACTGTGGGAGACGTGGACTATGAACCGGTTTTCCGGGTGGCCGGCGCCATTACCCCTGTTCCTGGCGGCGTAGGCAGCGTGACCACAGCCATGGTGATTGAAAATATCATTACGGCCGGTGAAAAACAGGCGAAATAAACATGATTCCAGCAGAAGCGGTTCCTGAAGGGGAACCGCTTTTCTGCTGGTAAGATATGGTAAAATAAAAGAAATATGGATTTCTTCTATTTTATAGACATTTTACAGAAAGGATTTTTCCATTGGAAACCAATGCCGTGACAAAGGTAGTAACTGATGAAATCAGTATTACCGCCAAATTTATCAGCGATTTGAAAATGTTTGCCATTACCAAGGGGCTGGATCTGGTAGAGGCCATCATCCTTTTTATTATCGGCTATATCCTTTGCCGCTACATTCGCAAAGCGGCCGAGCATATTCTGGAAAAGAGCAATGTAGATCCTTCCGCCAAAACGTTCATTTCTGAAATTATTTTCTTCTTCTGCCTGGCTATTGTGGCCATCGTGGCGCTGGGAACGGCCGGCGTGGCAGCAGGAACTCTGGCAGCAGCCTTTGGCGGCGTGGGTCTGGCTATCGGCCTGGGGCTTAAAGACAATATTGGCAATGTGGCATCCGGTATTTTTATCCTCATTTTCCGCCCTTTCCGGGTAGGCGACTATATCCAGGTCGGCTCCAATCAGGGAACAGTTACGGATATCCGCATCATGTACACCCTGATTTCCACCCTGGGAAACCAGATGATTGTGATTCCTAATTCATCTCTTATCAACAGCGTCATTAAAAACTATTCTGCCTTCGATACAAGAAATCTGGAATTTACCTTCGATGTAGGCTACGGCACCAACCTGCCCAGGTGCATTGCCCTGCTGAAACAGATATTTACGGAAGATGATTATGTGCTGAACAAAGAAAACCTTCCTGTCTATGTCAGCGCCCTGGCTGAATCATCCATCCGTATTTACGTAAGAGCCCAGGTGGACCGGCAGAAGTATTTTGACGCCCAGAATGAGCTGTATATCAGGGTGAAAGAAGCCTTTGACCAAAACGGGATCGACATTCCCTTCCCTCAGATCGTGGTGCATCAGGCAAAGGATTGAAGGCATCCGCAGAGCGGCTGGGGTCGGGGCCGGGATCGAGGAGCGCCTGACGGCGCAGATCTAGGGAAGCACTGATTAATTCGCAGAGTCTGCTTTTATAAGAATTTTTATGCACTGCTTCGTCATGGAGCTCCTTAAATAGCTCGCTATTCGCGTCGCCTCCATTCCTTGCATTGCATAAAAATTCAAGAATAAAATCAGATAACGATTTAATCAGCACTTCCCTAGTGGCTGGTGGCTAGTGGGCTGGTGAACTAGTACCGGCTATTGGCTGTCAGCTATCAGCTAACGGCCTTGGTGGGCGCCCTTTGAGAAATAAGGGCGCCATTATGATAAAACCATAAAACCGCCCTGGCGGGCGATGGAAAAGCGGCACCCCCTTTGGTGGCTGCGCCACCACCTTTTCCCTGTTCAGGGGGCACTATGGACGCTCAACAGTGTGCCACATAACTCTACAGGAAAGCGTAGAGAGGTCTATTCTCTCCCCTGAATAGGGTGGCAAGCGAACGTGATTTGTAGGGGAGCGATAGCGACCCGAAAATCACGTGAGACGCTTTCCCGTGGAGGGAGTCCGGCGCAGCCGGATAAGGGGTGGCCACCGGAGGTGGCCAATTCAGCAGAATGTTTAGCACGATTTATGTATCAGAAAGGAAATCCCGTAACGTAAGGCTCCTTTCACTGGAAGGAGCTGCCCGATAGGGCTGAGGATAGGCCTTTGCTGTGCAAAGGCGCCGCCGAAAGGCGGCATTTTACGGAAGAGACACATTAGGCCCCTTCAGGGCCTCGGATTTTCTTCGAAAATCCGCTACCATTCGTCGCCTGACGGCGACACCGTCGGGCATTAAGGTGCTCGCTTAGTGTACAGGCTATACTCGAATATTAGCCCGACTCGACAGTCCTCTGTAGGACTGTCGTCTTCCAGAGGAAGAAGGCTTTTGCACTTCGCCATGTACCCTTGGTGACACAAAAGGTATTTCCGTAACGCTGACTTCATAATTATTGCCCGAAGGGTAATCCACCACCCTCTGAATCTTCTGAACCCTTCTCCCCGCCCCTTTCTACACAACCCTTCTACACAACCCGCGCCGACAGGCGCGCCCCTTTTTATCCTGCGGCGTCAGCCGCCACCTCAACCCTCAGCCGCGAAGCGGCTGTCAAACATGAGAACCCTCCGGCCCAACGGGCCGGTCAATCCTAAGAACCTTTTCAGCCACCACCCTCTGAACCTTCACGCTTCCGGCATGTCCGCCCCCCATTTTGAAATTGACAACATTCTTCCTCCTGATGTAAAATATAAATAGATAATTTTAGATTTACCTATTTAAAAGAAATGAGGAAACCTATGACAGTCTATGAATACGTAATTATCGGATTTGGCAAGGCCGGAAAAACATTTGCTTCTTTTCTGGCATCCCAGGGCATCAAAACGGCGCTCATTGAAAAATCAAAAGAACGGTATGGCGGCACCTGCATCAATGTAGCCTGCATACCCAGTAAATCTCTGGAATACAGTGCCCGCCTGTCTCATGGACGGGACGGTTCTTGGGAAGAAAAAGAAAAGCGGTATGCAGAAGCGGTGGAGGAGAAGAATCGTCTCACCGCCATGCTTCGCGGGAAAAATTATGACAAGCTGGTACAGGCAGGAGTGACTGTATATGACGGCACGGCGTCCTTTGTGAATGACCATGAAATCCTGATTTCCTCTGATGAAAAAGAAGAAATCATCCGGGCAGAGCATATTGTCATCAATACAGGCGCAGCGCCTGTATTGCCGAAGGTGGAAGGGCTTGACCGGAGCGCCTTTGTCTACACCAGCGAGACCCTGATGGATGAGAAAAAGCTGCCCCGTCATCTGGTGATTCTAGGAGCCGGCTATATCGGTTTGGAATTTGCGTCCTATTATAACAATTTCGGTGCCCAGGTGACCGTCATCCAGAAGGGCTCTGTTTTCCTTCCGAAGGAAGACAGGGAAATGGCAGCGGCGGTGAAAGAACATCTGGAAAAACAGGGCATTCGCATTCTGGAAGAAGCAGACGTTCTTCGGGTGGAAGATGAGAAAGAAGAGGCCTTGATTCATGTAAAGACAAAAAACGGAGAAGAAATCCTTCACGCTGATGTCCTGCTGGCAGCTACGGGACGGCAGCCTAATGTATCTTCTCTTGCCTTGGAAAAAGCAGGGGTGGAAATGACGCCTCGAGGAGCAGTGAAAGTAGACAGCTCCCTTCATACATCCAAACCTCACATCATGGCAGCCGGAGATGTGACGGGAGGCATGCAGTTTACCTATATTTCCCTGGATGATTTCCGCATCCTGAAGAGCAATTTCAACGGGGACTTGAAGAGAACGACAGAAAACCGCGGCCCCGTTCCCTACGCCCTCTTTCTGGATCCGCCGCTGGCCAGAGTGGGGATGACGGAAGAGGAAGCCCGGGCATCGGGCTGGAAAGTCCTGACTGCCTCCATGCCGGCGGCAGCGATTCCCAAGGCCCATGTACTGAAAAATCCATCAGGCCTTCTTAAAGTCATTGTGGATGAGGAGAGCGGTCTCATTCTGGGAGCCCATTTCTTCTGCCTGGAATCCTATGAAATGATTAACCTGGTGAGACTGGCAATGGACCGGAAGATTCCATATTCTGTCCTTCGCGACAGCATTTACACCCATCCTACCATGACAGAAGGGCTCAATGACCTTCTTGGAATGTTGTAAATCCATGTTTTATTAATGAGGAAGGGGGCTGTGAAAAAATACAGAAATGACACCGCTGCCACTCCACCTCACTGTCATTTCGACGGTCAGTCAGCCGACAATAGGAAAGCCTCTTATTGGGCAGGCTAGAGGCCAACTTCGGCTGACTTGGAGGTCCTATGCAGGACCTCCACAGAGTGGAGAAATCTCATTCCACGATAGTATAAACCTCATTGCGGCGTGAGATTTCGGGGCTCAGAGCCTCAATAGAACAAAAGGCATTATTATCCATAACTACATGCAGCATCGCTCGAAATGACGTAGAGGCAGGAAGCAGACTGTCATTGGGCCAATTACCGTGAAAATTTATGTATACAAAAGGGGCTGTGAAAAATGTAAATCATTTTTTCACAGCCCCTTTTGTATTGGATGGCAAGAGTGGAAATAAAAAACAGGAAACCGGAGAGCCCTTTATATGGTATGATACTTAAAGAACAAATCATATTTCATCAAATAGAAATAAAGGAGACACACATGTATAGAAGTGCAAAGACAGCAGCCATTCTGGCTGCTTTTATGGCGGCCGGCGGCGCGGCGGTGATGATGGCGGGCTGCGGGCAGGAGCAGAAGGCCCAGGGGGATGAGCTGAAGGATGAGAACGGCCGGACCTACCACCTGGTGAAGAATGAGGACGGTACGGAAACGGCCCGGTATGATAATGGGGAGGAAGTGACCTTTCGCCGGGATGAAAATGATAATCTGCAGTATGTATCCGGTGCTTCCAGTCTGCTGCCACTTCTCATGATGAGCTATTTCATGTTTCATGGACTGCCGGGATATTCCGGACACTATGACAGGAATACAGGCAGCGTGCTGAATGACCGGCCTGCCTACACGGAGCAGAAGCAGCAGAATACTAGCGGTGCCTACGCTGGAAATAAAAATGCCTCCTATGAATCCGGCAAATCTTCCGGAAATTCTACAGTGAAGGCCCCATCCGGCGGGAAGACCGGATTTGGCGGTGCCGGTGTGAGGGGAGGTGCGTCCTGATGGAAAAGACTTTTATGGACGATCTGGACAGGAATATATTTCCCTATGTGGAATATCCCGGTTATCCCTTCCGCTATCCCACCCATCTGCCCCTCATTGTGACGAGAAAGCAGATAGAAGAAGTGCGGCAGGTCAGCGGGGCGCTGTATGGCATTTTTGCCAAAGCGGTACGGCGGGCCATGGAGTGCAGCGATTCTTTCATGGATGACATGGAAATTCCTGAGAAACTCCGGAAATATCTCCATGGCGGCAATGCCATGAAGGACCTGCCCACCTGGATATCCCGGTTTGACTACGTGATTGATGAAAAAACCGGAGCTATCCACATGGTGGAGATCAATGCAGATACGCCCTGCGCGGAAATCGAAGCCTACTATGCCAATGGCGTGGCGGCCCGGTATTTCGGGAAAGAAAACCCCAATGCCTTTGAAATGAACGGCCTTCGCAGCTTTCTTCTGGATGTCTATCTAAGGTGCTGTGGACATATGAGCAGCCGGCAGCTGGAGAAACATCCCATTCTCTTCTCCTGCTTCCATGACTATATCGAAGATATGGGGACCACTCGGTTTCTCATGAACGCCATGAAGGAAGCGGTGCCGGAGGAAGTGCGGAGTCATATCCTCTTTGAATCCTTCTACAATCTGGTGGTTATGGAAGACGGCAGTCTGGCCCTGCCCGACGGAAGAACCGTATCCTTCCTCTACCGCATGCATCCCATGGAAATCCTGATCGAGGAAAAGGCGGATCAGGACGGCTCATCCCTGGGAGAACTGATGATGGAAGGCTATGGGGCCGGCCGCTTCCATATGATGAATCCGCCGGAGTCCATTATCATGCAGTCCAAAGGCTTCCAGGCCCTGCTCTATGCCCTCATGGAGGACCATGCCTTTTTCTCGGAAAAAGAACAGGAAATCATCAGGACCTATATTCCGCCCTGCTTTTTTCAGCGGGATTTCCGGCCAGACGAAAAAAGTCCCTCCCAGTGGATCAGGAAACCCATCTGGGGCAGAGAAGGACGGGGTATTGATATTATTAACGAAAAAGGGGAGACTCTGTATCGGAAAGAAGTGGAAGATCCGGAGGACGTGGTGTGCCGCGACAGCGAATCCTCCCTGGTGCAGCAGTACATACCGCAGCAGAAAATTGTGACCAAAACGGACGTGGGCATACTGGAAGGATACGTCACCCTGTCCTGCTTCATGCTGGGAGACAGGCCATCGGCCATTTATGCCCGGTTCAGCGAAGAAAAAATTGCAGGAAATGAAGCATACTGGATACCGGTGCTCTATGAAGGGTAAGGAGAAGGCCAGCCGGTTTCTCCGAAAATTTTCTGATCCAGGCCGGTCAATCGTTATCATTTGTAAACCACTATATGATGACAGTTGACAAATTTTTTCCATGATTTTATAATGAATCCATCAATAGGAGGTCATTATGAATCAGAATCGTTCTATCCGTATGCAGGTTTTATGTGCATTATTTGCTGCAGTCACTGCGGTGTGTTCCCAGATTACCATTCCTATCCAGCCGGTGCCCATTACCCTTGGTACCTTTGCGGTACTCATGGCCGGCGGATTCCTTGGAAAGAGGTATGGTCTTCTGGCTATTGTGATTTATCTGCTTCTTGGCATGGCAGGGGTGCCCGTATTTTCCATGATGCGCGCCGGTTTTTCTGTGATTGCAGGCCCTTCCGGCGGATTTATCATCGGCTTTGCACCTATGGCATTTGTGGTGGGCCTGGTTTCCGAAAAGCTGGGCTATTCCTTTAAAAACATGATGGCTGCCACCATTGCAGGTACAGCGGTGTGCTATATCATGGGTCTTGCCTGGTTCATGTTTCTCACGGGCACTGGCATCTGGGCATCCATGGTAATGTGCATGTTCCCCTTCCTTCCCGGTGATTTTGCCAAAATCCTGCTTGCTTCTTTTCTGGTGAGCAAGTACAGAAGAAGACTGGTAGGAGAACTTTAATCCCTGCTTCTTTAGTTTTAGAAATTTCATGGCGGAGGGCGATGCCTTCCGCCATTTTTATAAAGGAGAATTCATGGAAGAACTGATGAAGGCGCTCTGCATTGCCTGGAAAGAGGAGTGGCAGGGCATGGTGATGGGAGTACTCCGCTACAGTAGAGGAGAAGGGGATACCCATGGGCTCTGTAAAGTCAGCTGCAGCGGAAGGCGGATTGTCAGAGTCAGTGTGACGAAGGGCACAGCAGATATGTACATCCTGCTCTTTCCCCCTTCCGAGAAAGCGGGGAAGGAAAGGAACGGCCAGGGATCCCTGTGGTGCCGGTTTTCTGCAGAAGAGGTGCGTTCCTTCAGCCTTTCCCTGGGGGACCACAATGCAATCCATCAGACCCTGCGCCCTGTGGTGAGCGGATTCCAGATCGCCCTTGCCCTGGCGGAAGGGAAAAATTTTAATACCTTTCATATCCGCTTCCACCATCCCTTATATGCCGATGAAGCGGTGTATCTGAAAAAAGAAGGGAAAACCATTTACGGATTCTCCCGGGTATTGTGTTTTGAGGCGGTGATTGAATGAACCGGGTATTTCTTGCAGGCGGTCTTCGGAGCCATATCGGCATCCGGAACGGCATTTTCAAACATATCAGACCGGAAGTGCTGGGTGGCAGGGTAGTCAGAACCCTCTGCCAGAGGTACGGCATTCAGGGGCCCGATGCCCTCATCTGCGGCAACGCTGTGGGGCCTGGCGGAAATATAGGGCGCCTTCTTCTTCTGGAAGGCGGTCTTCCTGAAAGGGCGGCGGCTTTTACGATTGATCTGCAGTGCGCTTCCGGTCTGGCGGCCATCCACATGGCGGCTCTTTCCATTATGGCAGGGGAGTGGGATGTGGTGCTGGCAGGCGGTGCAGAAAGTGCATCCCTTCAGCCCCAGAGGCGATACGCAGACAATGATGAAAGAAGCAGCCTTAGAAATCCTGTGTTCACGGCAGCCCAGTTCCGGCCCGGCGAATACGGTGATGACGCTATGCTTCTTGGAGCGGAAAGGGCGGCAAAAGCAGCCGGTATTACTAGAGAGGAAGCAGACGAGGCAGCTCTTCTGAGCCAGGAAAGAGCGAAAAAGGCGGCCGAAGAAGGATGGCTGAAGGATGTGATTCTCCCCCTTTTTGGAAGCAGTCGGGACGAGGCTCTTCGGAAAAGAATGTCTGAAAAACTGCTGGCAAGAGCTCCCAGGGTCACTGATTTTCCCGAAGGCATCCTTACCGCTGCCAATACCTGTACCATCAATGATGGCGCTGCCTTTGTGATGCTAGCATCGGAAAGATGGCTCCGGGAAAGGGACCTGGTGCCGTCGGCGGAAATCAAAGGCTTTTCCATGACCGGTGCAGATCCTGCAGTGCCGCCGCTGTCAGCAGACCTGGCGGTTTCCTTACTTCTTAGAGAGAAAGGCCTTTTTTACAGCGACCTGGATGCCTTTGAGTATAATGAGGCTTTTGCTGTAATCAGCGCTGACTTCCGGAAAAAGCATAAAAATGTGGCAGATCGGCTGAACCGCTGGGGCGGCGCCCTGGCCTACGGGCATCCCTATGGTGCCAGCGGCGCGGAAATCATGATACACCTTATGAAAATTCTGGAAAAGGAAGATGGAAATCTGGGCGTGGCCGCTATTCCAGCCGCCGGCGGGGTGGGAGAAGCGGTCCTCATTCATCACGTGGATGAAAGAGAATGGACAGAGGAAAGGGAAAGGCACGCCGCCTTTTCCATTCCTCTGGAGGTGAAACTATGAAATGCTATGAATATCTCCTCCGGTGGGGGAAAGAAAAGAAGGATGCTCTCTTTTATGAGGAAGATGGCTTTTCCATGACCTGGGGTGAAGCCCTCCGGTTTGTAGAAGAAGAAAAAGAAGCCCTTTCAGCCCTGGGCGTGAAAGGGAAGCTCACAGCGCTCTACCTGTACAAGCCTTTGAAACAGCTTCTCTATTTCCTGGCCCTTTCCTATGCCGGCAGTGTGCCAGTCCTTTACCATGAATATCTGGAGAAAAGAGATTTGTCGGTAATGCTTGAAAAACAGCCGGTAGGCCTTTTCCTTTCTGACAGACCGCTGCCTTCCCTTTCTTTAAAACAGGGGAAACACCTTTTCTTTCGGACCTGGAATAGAAAAGCGCCCCGGCATGGCGTCTTCGGGGTGCTCACTTCCGGCAGCACAGGCCTTCCGAAAATCCTTTACCGAAGGGATGAGAGCTGGACAGATTTCTTTCCCCTGCAGGACCGGATTTTCAAAGTAGATGGTAGCTCCCGCCTCTTTTTTCATGGATACCTGGCTTTTACCGGAAATTTGAACATGGTCATGGATTTTCTCTCCGAAGGTGCCTCCCTTTACGGCAGCAGCCGCCTGACGCCCAAAACATGGATGGAACGGATTCAAAAGGAGAAAATCACCCATATCTACATGATTCCCTCTAAGCTTTCCCTGCTGTCCAAAACAAGGGGACAGGCGGAAACGGTGACCCACATCCTCACTGGCTCCCAGCTTATGACTGCTTCCCTTTACCGGCGGCTCACAGAACGGTTTCCGGCGGCCAGCGTGATTTTATACTACGGCGCCTCTGAGCTGAGCTATATCTCCTTCACCGAGGGAAAAGAAATCCTTCGTTCTCCGGACAAAGTGGGAAAACCCTTCCCCCATGTGAAAGTTTCCATCGAAAATGGAGAAATTACTGTAGACACCCCCTATGGCATCGAAGGGATTTCCATGCCCTATACCTGCCACGACCTGGGGCGGCTGGATGAAAAGGGAGAGCTCCATTTTCTGGGGAGAAGGGAAGACATGTACCATGTACAGGGAAATCACGTATCAAGGCAGAAAGTACTCTCCTCCCTCCTCATGGTGGATGGCGTGGAAGACGCAGAAGTCACCGCTCTAAAGCAGACAAACGGTGACGATACCCTGATTGCCTTCCTCACAGGACAGGTGATGGAAAGGAAACAGCTGGTGAAGAATCTCTCCTGCCATCTGAAACCCTGGGAAATTCCCTCCCGCTTCATGGTACTGCCCGCCATACCCCGTACATCTACAGGAAAAGCGGATAGAAAGAAACTGGAAGAACTGGCAGGGAAGCCGGAAGGCTGAGGGCTGGAATCGGGGCAGCCGCTGCGAGCTGTCCAGAGGCCGGTCCAGCTTAAAAATCTGTCCCCTATGATCCAAGGCCGCGGGGCGGTCCTTTTGTGATACAATACCCATAAGAGGTGGTATAGATGAATGGGGAAGAACGGCGGGAAAAGATAGCACATATTTTGAAGGAAAAGCAGGGGAAAGTGCGGGGGAGCGAACTGGCCCGTCAGATGCATGTCAGCCGGCAGATCATTGTAGGAGACATGGCCCTTCTGAAGGCCCGGGGACTGCCTGTGGTATCCACACCCCGGGGATACTACCTGACCGAACAGGAAGGAAAGGGATACCGGAAAACCCTGGTCTGCTGCCATGATCGCAGTCATACGGCAGAAGAGCTGGAAATGATTATTTCTGCCGGCGGCATGGTGCACAACGTGTCCGTAGAGCACGAAGTGTATGGCACCCTCACCGCCGGTTTGGAAATCAGGAACAGGGAAGACATCCGGGCTTTTATTGAAAGAATGAAAACAAAGAATGCGCCCCTTCTTTCGTCCATGAGCGGAGGCATCCACAGCCATCTGGTAGAAACGAAAGAGAAAAAAGAAATGGACAGGGTGGAAGAGGCTCTTCGAAAAGCGGGATTTCTTTATGAAGACAGGCAGGTGAATCTATGAAATTCTGGATCGTATCACAGGCAGAAGCAGGTACCACTGCATGGAAATATGTAACCCGTCTCCTTCCGAATGCTGCTGCAGGCCTTCTTCGGAAAAGCATGAGAAAAAAGAACATCACCCTGAACGGGAAAAAGATGGAAGGGAAAGAAAAACTAGTATCCGGCGACCGGATAGAAATCTGGTTTTCTGATGACACCATTTCAAAATTTCAGGAAGAAATGAAACTGAAGGGGAAAGACCTTTCCTTTTTCTCCTCCTCCATCCTCTATGAAGATGAGAACGTGCTGGTACTGAATAAACCGGCCGGCCTTCTTTCCCAGGGGGACGGCAGCGGCAGCCCTTCCCTGAATGACGGTCTTCTTGCCTATTTAAAAGATGAAATCACCCCGGCCTTCCGTCCCTCCATCTGCAACCGGCTGGACCGAAACACCAGCGGCATTGTGCTGGCCGGAAAGACCATGGCCGCCCTGCAGCAGCTGAGTGAGCTCATTCGCACAAGGGCGGTGACCAAAACCTATACTGCCATGGTCTGGGGAGAAACAGAAAAACAGGGCACCTTCAGAGGCTGGATGATCAAAGATGAAAGAAAAAATCAGGTTCGCTGTCTGGACCATGAAGAAGAAGGCGCCAGACCCGTGGAAACAAGATATAAGCAAATCGCCGTGAAAAGAATGGGGCAGGACCTCTGCACTCTGGTGGAAGTCCATCTCATTACCGGCCGCTCCCACCAGATACGCGTCCACTTCGCCCACGCAGGCCATCCCATTTTGGGAGACAGGAAGTACGGCACAAAGGAGAGCATAGCCTTCTCGGATAGAAATCATATCAGGCGGCAGCTGCTCCATGCAGGAAAAGTCCGGTTTCCAGAACATTTGAATCCTCCTTTGGAAGCGCTCTCCAGAAAACTGTTCACTGCCAGGCTGCCGGCGGATATGGGAAATTTTAATTTCGAAGATAAGCGGCAGTCATGAAATGGATAAACTGCAGGTTGTCAATGAAAAAGGGCTGTGAAGAAATGATTCCCATTTTTTCACATCCTTTTTTTTACATAAAAGGGCGCATTTCCAACGGGCAAAGCCCGGTTTGCATGTCCTTCCCTGTGGAGACCCTGCAGAGGGTTTCCAAGCCGGGTGAAGCAGGTCCTTAGCCTGCAGCATACAAGTACCTTCCTTTTAGTCGACTGACCGATAGCCCGTCAAACTTTCGAACCCGACCGCCAACGGCCGGTCAATCCTAAGGACTTTATTCCTGCCCCTGAGCGGAGCGTACACAACCTTTCTACACAACCCGCGGCGGAGCTGTGCCCCTTTTTATAAAACTTGCGGCGTCAGCCGCCACCACCACCCTCTGAACCTTTTGAACCTTCTGAACCTTCTGAACCTTCACGCCCGCAGGGCGTGTCCAAGGGGATATCCATAAATCCTGACTGATACACTTACCCAGGCTCCCAGACTATATGACCAGAGAGGCGAAAAGGCCTGGCGAAAGTCTTTCCAATTCCCGCGGTGCACAATCCATGGAAGCGGGGAGGAAAGACTGAAAACCTTCATGAATTTCTCCTCTCCGGCGCGCCGAAAACTCCATAAAAACTCCTGAGGCATGACCTGCTAGACATCCTGGTGGCAATATAGCGCATCTTTTCTTCCTTGACGACACAGACATTCCGCTTAGGCGGCTATCCCTGGCCGATTCATCGAAGCAGATGCCTTGACGCCCTACCGTGCATAAGTATGGGACCAATCAGGAGTTTTTTCATGCTGTCAAAAGGCAGCACAAAAACATGGATGGTATCCGATTTACAACCTCATCTCAATAGATTTTCTATTCCGCCTCACCGTCATTTCGACCGTAGCGGAGCGGAGTGGAGAAATCTCATTTCACCATGGTACAAGCCTCATTACGGTGAGAGATTTCCGGGTTCAGAGCCTTAATAGAACAAAAAGCATGATCATTCATAACCACATGCAGCATCACTCGAAATGACGTAGAGGACGCAGGCTGTTATTTAATTAATTTCCGTGAAAATGAATGTATACCAAAAGGGCAGTGAAAAAATGATTTTCATTTCTTCACTGCCCTTACGTATCAGCGCTGAGGATAGGCTCGAGAAAATAGAATTTAAAAAATTTCCATCCAGGGGGTCAAAGAAGTGAGACTTCTGCGATATTCATATCAGAGGGATGAAAAGACCTCATGAGATGATGGATTCCATTTCTCAAATGGCTTTTTCCACATCCGCGGTGGAGAAGAGGACAGGGGCGAGGGGAAAAAATCAGGGGATTTTCCTTTTTACCCTCACTTCTCCTAAACCCGGCCGGCAACAGACAGAAGCAAAGGCAAAACAAAAACAGAAAAGCAATAAGGAAGAGCAATCGCAGGATTTTCCTCATTAGTGTGCGTATACTGGGGTGGATACGCAAGTCGGGAAAAGCTGGCCCATACTCCCCTGATAGGCTTTTCTGTTTTATGTCAGCATATGATATTTTTCTGTTTTCCTTCTACAAAGCTCTTGAGGTTGTCTGCCACAATGGCGGCTCTTCTTTCCATGGCTTCTTCCGTGTCAAATCCTACATGGGGCGTAAGGACGGTGTGAGGGGCGGAAAGGAGGGGATAGTCTTCGGGAAGGGGCGGCTCCATATCAAATACATCGATGCCGGCGCCGGCGATTTCACCTTTTTTCAGCGCTTCTGCCAGGGCTTCATTGTCGATGATGCCGCCTCTGGCGGTGTTAATCAGAATAGCGTCTTTTTTCATGAGGGACAGTTTGTCCTTGTCAATGAAGTGCTTTGTATCTTTGGTAAGGGGAAGGTGGATGGATACGATGTCGCTTGTTTGAAGGAGGGTGTTAAGGTCGGTGTAGGTGATATCGTCATGGCTGTGGGAACGGTTATAGCCGATGACTTTGGCGCCGAAGGCTTTGGCAAGATTTGCGGTACGGTATCCGATGGCGCCGGTGCCGATGATGCCTACTGTGCGGTCTTTGATTTCAATTCCCCGAAGGCCGGCGCCTGTTTTTCCATGGGCGGCAGCGTCTTTGCCTTCCGCTAGTTTCCGGTACAGGGAAAGCATCATACCTATGGCCAGTTCTGCCACGGATTCGGTGGAGTAGCCGGCGCAGTTGGAGACAGCGATGCCTTTCTCACGGCAGGTATCGATATCTACATGGTCCACGCCGGTGAAAGCGACGCAGAGGTATTTGAGGAAAGAGGCTTTGTCCAGCGCTTCTTTTTTCAGCGGGTAGTTGGCAATGACCGCCAGGTCTGCTTTGGAAATGCGATTTCCCAGATCCTCCTGGTTTTCTGGGAGGCTGTCCCAGAGGGTGAGATGGTATCCCCTGCCGGTGAGAGGGGCAAGGAGGGTGTCCAGTGTTTCTTTGGATACGCCCAGGGGCTGGGCGATTACAATTTCTTTCATCATGTTCTCCTTTCTTGGGGTATGGAACCTTTGAATCTGATATAATAAGGAAAGCTTTCTCTATTATACCCTAAGGAGCATGTATATGAAATATCGTCTGCTTTTGCTGGCGGCGGCCCTCATCTGGGGCTTCGCCTTTGTGGCCCAGGTAGTGGGCATGGATACGGTGGGCCCTTTTACATTTAACGGGGTTCGTTTTGTCATCGGCTCTCTGGCTCTTCTGCCTTTTCTCTATTTTCACAGGGAGGGGAAAAGTCCTCTGCCCACGTCCATCCCTCTCTGGGCTGCTTTCCTCATGGTGGGGATTCCCCTTTTTCTGGGAGCTACCCTGCAGCAGGTGGGGCTGCAGTACACGACTGCTTCCAAGGCCAGCTTTCTCACGGCCAATTATCTTCTCATGGTTCCCATCACAGGCCTCTTTCTGGGACAGCCCCTTCTTCGCAATCATCTGATTGGCGCCATCCTGGCCATGGCAGGGGTTTATTTCATCTCCATAACCAGCGACTTTTCCATCAGTTTGGGCGATGGGCTCATGCTGCTCTGCGCTCTGTCCTTTACGGTGCAGATCCATATGCTGAATTATCTGACTCAGCGTTTTTCTCCGGTGCTTCTGTCGGCAGGGCAGTTCATGGTGACGGGGGTGCTGAACCTCATGCTGGCCTTTCTTTTTGAAACGCCGGACCTGGCAGGTCTTGAGGGGGCGGCGTGGCCCATTCTCTATACGGGGATTCTTTCCACCAGTGTGGCCTATACCCTGCAGGCAGTGGGGCAGAAGTACATGCCGCCTACCGAGGCGTCCATGATTCTCAGTATGGAAATGGTATTCGGAGGGTTGTCAGGCCTTTTTTTCCTGGATGAATCCTTTACCCTCAGGCAGACCATCGGTGTCATTGTCATGACCTTGGGCGTCTTTCTATCCCAGATTCCCAGCCCTGTCCTGCTCTCCGGCCTTCGACGGAGAAATCAGTGATTTTCTGAAAGGAGTTTCCTATGGCTGTTCGTTTGATTGCCATCGATCTAGATGGCACACTGCTTCATGATGATATGACGATTTCTAATTATTCCAGGCAGGTCATCAAGAAGGCCCAAAGCCGGGGCTATGAAATCGTAGTGGCTACTGGCCGCATGTGGGACTCGGCCAAAGCCAAGGCGGATACGCTCCAGCTGGGCAATGTGCCCCTTATCTGCTACACCGGAGCCTGGATTATGATGAGTGAAACCGGAGAGCCTGTGCGGCAGGAAGGACTTTCGCCGGACCTGGCTTCCGCCATCCTTCTGGAATCGAAAAAAAGAGGGTGGAATGCCACCTCCTTCATGGATGATGTGATTTACATGGATAAACCCAATGGCACAGAGAAAAAGTACCAGAAATACCGCTCCAAAAAACCGGTGTACCTGGGTGAGAATTTCTACCATCCCGAAAAACTGGTGACTCGCATCGTCTTTGCCGATCCATCTTTGGAAAAAAGGCTGGCTATCCGGCAGGCAGTGGAAGACAAGTTCAGCGGTCTGGTGGATGTAGTTTTCCCTGGCGATGATTTCGTGGATGTCCATAAAAAAGGAGTCAATAAAGGAGCAGCCGTGCGCTTCCTCTGTGACCAGAAAGGTATCTCTCCCGATGAAGTCATGGCATTTGGAAATACGGAAAACGATGTGCCCCTCCTTCGGATGGCCGGCTTTTCCTATGCCGTCAGCAATGCTGATGAAGTAGCTAAAAAAGCGGCCCGGGCCCTTTGCCCTTCTAATGAAGAAGACGGTGTAGCCAAAACCATAGAAGACATGCTTTGTGGGGGCAAGCCGGTGGTATGAAAGCTGAGGGGCCCAGAATGAATGATCATTATAAGATGGTACTAAAGTATTTGAATTAAAAGCTGATTATAAAATTGTTTTGATGCTGTCCAAGATTTTGAGTGCCGGGGAATAAGAGAATTGTGATAATTGCTCCTTTTCGTCTCATTGCGCTTGCTGCCTATTCTTTGGGCAGGGGGAAGTAGGCGCAGATGCGGGAAATCATTTCCTTAAAGCCACTACAAAGAAACCCGGTGTCTCCAAGCTGCCCATCATGCCCAATGAGTTCGGTGTCTGCATGGTCTACGGCCGCTGCTGTACGAGGTACGACGGCGCGCGCCATACATGAGTCTCCCGTCATTTCTGCCCTGTAGGGATTTTCTGGAGTCCTCAGTTTCTTTGTGTTTTCTTTTTACTACCATCCCGGATTGGAGAGAAGGAACATGGGATCCCGACTGCTGCAATGGAATGCTTTTTCTGTATTGCCTAGGATTAGCAGGAAAAGGTTTGATTTCCGAAGCATGGTCTCATGATTTGTTACCTTCTACTATATAAATAGAAAAATTGGCTTTTATGTGAACATGATGGAAAAAGATTTTTTTATGATGTATCGGCAGGAGTTAGACAGACCCTCAAGATAGATTTGAGGAAAGAAATTTGAGGCTTGAGGAGGTAGAGACAATTCGGTGGGAGATATCAGACGGTCAGACTTCAGACTAGCAGTGTATCTTGTAACGTAGATTCTACTTACGGTGGTGAAACTGTGCGTGGGAGATTTCTCGGTTTCCCTCGAAATGGCGGAAAGGGGAGAAACTTATCAGACGTCAGGCGGAGAGTGTTCAGCGGTCCGCTATGGGTTGTCAGATTCCTGCTTGCGGCTGGCTGCTTATGGCCCCCTTCCGGCCCGCCACCCACCTCCTGAATGGGGATGGGCAGGCAAAAAGAGGCGCTCTGCTTTTTTTTAGTTTGAAGGCTGCCCGCTGGCTTTTGGGGAGTGGGGACTGGGAATGGATTTAAGATTATAGAAAAGTAGTAGGAATGGAAAGGGAAATGTCCGTACAGACAAAGAAGACTACGATTTGCAAAAAGAAATAAAAGCATAGCTGGAATCGCGAGGGCGCCTTTGGATAGAAGGCGTCCTTTTGGTATGGCGTAATGTAGAGAAAAGAAAATTGAGGTTTGAAGGAGTAGAGGCATTTCGATGGGTGATAATCAGAGGGAGGGGAGAGTTCGGCTATCTGCTATCCGCTTACGGCTATCGGCTTTCAGATGCCTCTTCGCCCCACTTGCGCTTGCTTCCCACAGGCAGGAGCGGGCAAGTCATAGGCTTTGTGGTCCGTAGGCTGCTCATCTAACAAACATTATTTTAGTGAACAACTTGTATTATATCTTTTCAGGGAGTATAATGAACATGAAAAATAACAGCCACTGGCTTTGGTGCTTTTGTGGCGGCTTTAGTTCAGGAAGGAAAGAGGAAAATGAAACTTTGGATAGCAGCGGCGGCGGCTCTTTTGGCGGCAGGGTGCCTGCTGGCAGGGGGCTGCGGGAAGGAGGCGCCTGAAGCGGGGGCTTCTTCCGAGGAGCATGTGCATATTGTGACTCATGCGAACTGGAATCCTTTCGAGTATTTGAAGGATGGGAAGATCACGGGTTTTGATATCGATCTCATCGAAGAGGCATCGAAGCGGGCCGGGCTTACGCCGGATATCACCGATGCGGGATGGGAGGCTATTTTTGAGCAGATCCGCACGGGACAGGCGGATGCCGCTGTTTCTGGGATTACTATCACTGATGACCGGAAAAAGACTTATCTTTTTTCCAAACCTTATTTTGTGTCCCGGCAGGCGATCCTGGTGCGGGAGGATACTGATATTTCCTGTGCAAAGGATCTGATGGACGGGAAGACGGTGGCTGTGCAGAATGGTTCCACCGGCCAGGAGGCGCTGGAGAAGCTGATGGGGAAAAATAATCCGGCCATCCGCAAAACGCCTATGTCCATTCAGATGCTCATCGGCGGTCAGGTGGATGCGCTGGTGGGGGATGAAACGTCGGTGAAGGCTATCAAGGCCCAGTATCCGGATCAGCATTTGAAAATCCTCTATGATGACGCTGCTTTTACGCCGGAGTATTTCGGCATTCTTTATCCGAAGGATAAAGGACAGGCGCTGCAGCAGAAGCTGGACAAGGCTCTTTCGGATATGGTCAGCGACGGCACGTACAGCCGTATCTATGAAAAGTGGTTCCACAGCAGTCCCGATGAGAAGATGCTGGCTTCTTTGAAGCAGGAGTGATAGAAAATGTTTGATTTCAAAGTGTCCATTGTGGAGGAGTATACGCCTTTCTTTATTTCCGGTGCTCTGCTGACGGTGAAGCTGTCGGTGATTGCCATTGCGGCGGGATTCTTCATCGGCCTTTTCCTGGCGCTGGCCCGGATTTCATCTAAGAAATATTTGTCTATTCCGGCGGTGTGCTTTATCGAGAGCATCCGGGGAACGCCGCTTCTTCTGCAGATACTGATTACGTATTTCGGTGTGATTCCGCTGATTATGAGGAAACCGGACGGTGTGCTGGCGGCGGTGATTGCGCTTTCCATCAATGCGGGCGCGTATATTGCAGAAACCATCCGCGGCGGCATTCTGGCCACAGACCCGGGGCAGATGGAGGCGGCCAGCGCTCTGGGGCTTTCTCATTTCCAGGCCATGCGGTATGTCATCCTGCCTCAGGCAATCCGATCGGTGATTCCGGCGCTGGGAAATTCTTTCGTCAGTCTCATCAAGGATTCGTCGCTGGCGTCGGTGATTGCCACGCCGGAGCTCATGTACTGGGCCAATGCGGCCAATGCGCAGTATTACCGGGTATGGGAGACTTTTATTACTACGGCGGTGATTTATCTTTTCCTGACGCTGGTGACGGGAAGGATTTTGGGAGTCCTGGAAAAGAATCATTAAAAAAACAGTGAAATCGAGGGGATATCGGTTTCACTGTTTTTGTTTATTTTCGGAAAGTGATGATGCAGAGAAGGGCCATGAGGGCGTGGCCCTGGTTTTGGCTCCATCAGCTGCCCTGCTTTAAAAAGGTCGGTTTACTTAATAATCAGCACCGGTACTTTCACATGATGGATCACGTACTGGCTGACGCTGCCCATGATGAAGGAGGAAAGGGAGCCTTTGCCGCTGTTTCCCATAATAATGAGGTCTATATTTTCTTCGTCCACCAGGGAGGTGATGACGCTGCCGGGGACGCCGGTGCGGATGATGGGGGTGAAGGGAAGGCCCTGGGGAATCTGTTTTTTGATTCTTTCCATGACTGCTTCTGCTTTTTCCCGGACCGAGGCGAAACCGTTTCTGTCAAGGTTGACCTGCATTAAGGGGTAGGCGGCTTCGCCTATGTCTGCCACTACGGTGACGAAAAGCTGGGCCCCGTAGGTTTTTGCCATTTCTACGCCGTAGCGGAGGGCGTTGTCCGCGGTGCCGGAGCCGTCTACGGGAACAAGGATTTTCTTGAACTGCATGGAAAAGACCTCCTTTTGAAAACGGATTTCCTTATCTGGAATTTCCTTCTATGGTATATAATAATTATATCATCACATCATTCGGGAAAGCACAGATTCCTGTATAGAATCTGCTTATAGTAAAATTTTTATGGTGCCGGGCCACGAGACTGTGCAGGGACGGCTGTTTCCCTTACTGCCTGTGATTCGGGCATCCAGGCGGCGGGTCATGGAATCGGTGCTTTCCCGTCAGGAAGAAGGAATTTAGATTATGAAAAAAGCAGCAGTGATTTCTGCCATGGTTCTGGCGGCGGCACTGTCCTTTCAGGGGACCTGGGCCAGAGAACCTGTGGCAGGAGAGGCAGCGCCGGTTTCGGAAGCAGCCTATACCTATGATAATAAAGTCAGCGGGCTCACCATGGTGATTCCGGGGAACCGGGTGGAAAATGAGAAGTCTTCACCGGCAGTGTATCAGGCGTTTCTTCCGGATGAAGGAATCTCACTTTCCGTTTTGTCCAGGGCCTATGGCCAGCCTTACAGTGAGGGAAAGATAAAGGAGCAGGCGAGGGAAGCGCAAAAGTTCCTTCAGGAAAATATTAAAAAATCCGGAGAAAAGCCGGTGTCCATGAAGTCTGTGGAAACGAAAGCCGGCAGAGCGCTCCGGGCGGAAACGAAGGGACAGGGAGAAGGCGGCCGCTTTTCAGTAATCCGGTATCTGTTCCTTCGCCAGGAAGGGACCGCCATGATTTCCTTCACCATGAAGGAAGAGGATGTGAAGAGGAACCGGCCGCTGGTGGAAAGCATGGTAGAAAGCCTGTCTTTTTATACGCCTATGCAGAAGGTGAGCGTGAAGGGCACGGCCTATACCTATGATATTCCGTCGTCCATGCAGGTGGACTATGACCCGCCGGTGGCGCCGGACCATGTGCTGGTGGCGGGAAACCACCTCCTTATGACGGGAGTGGCAGCGCTGCCGATTTCAGAAAACCGGGAGTTCAGTTTCCTTCCGTCAAGCCTCGCTTCTTTGAGTGATAAGGAAAAGGCGGACATTGAATCCCATTTCCGGGCGAAGCTGGCCAGCGAAAGTTCCGGGAAATATGTGAAGAATGTGACGTTCCTCTTTGATTCTTTTCACGGGCTCCCCGGATTGAAGCTGGACTTTGATGACCAGGGAGATCATAATACAAGCTATATTTTTGTGAAAGATGGGAAATATATTTCCTTTGACTATATTTATAATGTAAAAGAAAAGACCTATGCCGATCAGGTGATTGCCCAGTCGGCGGCGTCCATTTCTTTGTAATTCATACCGGCTTTGGAGGTGGTATCCTTGTTTTTTAATCTGTTTGGCGGAGGAAAAGATCAGTATATAGAAGAGTATGCCAGCCGTATGGCGGAGGCGGCAGTCAATGATGAGCTGGACGCAGACCGGCTGGAAAGTTTCATCGCCTATGCGAAGGAAAAGGACCTGGGCAACAAACAGCTGGCCCGGGCCCAGGCGCTGGCTTGTGATAAGGCTTTTGAGAAGCTTTACCATGACGGCTACATGGATGATGACGAATACGGCATGTTTTCCGATCTGCTGAAGCTCTGCTACATGATGAAGGAAGAGGCAAAGTACAAGTACACCACCATTGCCAAAAGGTGCAATGCCCTCTATAAAATCCAGGAGGAGGGGCTTATGCCCACGGTGAACAGGGAATATGCCAATGTGAAGTACCGGGAAGGGGAGGAACTGCATTTTACTGCTGCCGGCCGGCTCATGAAGCCGAAGAAGCCTGTCACCGGTCCTGTCCTGATTTCCCGGGGCCATCCTTTCAAGGTGGGCCAGTGGGAAAATAAGGAGGATAAGAGTCTCTTTGAGGAAGGAGACAAGGGAGCTTTCTGGCTGACTTCAGAGCGAATAGGCTTTAGAAGCCGGAAGGAGAGGATGGAGACTGAGCTTTCTGATGTGGACCGTGTGGAAACGGGCCAGGGCCCTCTCTGTGTGTATGAGAAGGGAAAGGACAGTCCCTGGTGCGTGGCCATCGATGATTATGAAATGGCAGGAGCCCTGCTTTCGAATCTTTTGAATCGATAAGTTCCCTGTGGAGATGTGGTACAGAAGTGTCATGCCGGACGGGAAACTATATGCGAAAAGTTTTCTGCCGCGATAGAAGCCAGCAGTGCCATGCCGGATGGGAAACTTTTCAACAATAAGTCACAATATTTTACGCTGTTATGATTCTGCCAAAGCAAGGAAAGGAGATATACCATGGAATTCGATCATGTGCTTTCTGCGAGGTGCTCGGTGCGCCGGTACACGGAAGAGCCGGTGTCTGAGGAGGATATCCAGAAGATTGTGAAGGCAGGGGAAGAGGTGCCGGTGGGGCATTTTGATTTCAAAAATTATGCTATTGCCGCCATTACGGACAAGAAGGTGCTAAGGCTTCTGGCTGAAGAGAATCAGGCGCTGTCGGGGAGAGGGGATCCTATTTACGGGGCGCCGCTTCTGCTGCTGATCATGAACACCCCGGAGGCACGGGAAGATTCTATCAAGCTCAATGCCGGGATTATGGCGGAAAACATGCATCTGAAAGCGGTGGACCTGGGGCTTGGGTCCATCTGTATTTACAGCTTTATCCGCACGCTGAACCGGGAAGAGGGATACGGAAAATATTTCCAGGCTCTGCACCTGCCGGAGGGGCTGAAGCCGGCCATGGCGGTGGCTGTGGGGCATACGCCCATGGTTCAGCGGGAGCGGCGGTTTGTGGCAAGGATTCCCACCTTCCGTATTGACGGGAAAGAATGAAGGAGGCTTATTATGGAGTTTGATACAGTTTTATCGCTTAGAAAGTCGGCTCGTTCCTATACCGGCGAGGCCGTTTCCGAAAAGGAAATCCATGCGCTGATTCATGCAGCCGAGGAATCTTCCGTAGGCCATCACAATGATAAGGGCTATGCCCTGGTAGTGGTAAGGGATCCGGAGGTACTGAAGCGGATCAGCACTGAAGGGGGAGAAAGGGTGGGAAAGCCCCACATGATTTACGAAGCGCCCCTTCTCATCCTCATTTGCCGCACGAAGGATGTGATGGAAACGCTGGAGGGCTTTGATGCCGGCATTATCGCAGAGCATATCCATCTGAAGGCCAGTGACCTGGGGCTGTCGTCCATCATTCTTTTCGGCTTCATCCGTCTTCTGGGAAAGGATGCAGATTATCTCAAAATGCTTCATCTGCCTGAAGGGGTGTCTCCTATTCTGGCAGTGGCTGTGGGCCATTCGCCGCTGGATGGGAAAAAGAGGAAAGAGGATCGTCATTTTGCGGTGATTGAAAGATAAAAGAAAGCCTCTTTCCGCTTTCGATTTCTGTAAGATACCGAAAGCACTGATTTCATGCGTATCTGTTTTGATTTCTGTTTTCATGCGATGCAGGGAAGGAAAAGGAAAACAGCAGGCTGTTTAAGAATTTCCATGACCTGCAGCATACCATTTCTGATGAAAGCAGATACGGAATGAATCAGTGCTTTTTATATGAGCAGAGGGGGCTTTTTCCTTTATAATTCCTATTGCTATTCCCCGGGAAATCTCGTATAATCAAATTAATATTTCCATTTAGGTTTTTAGGGAGGATGTATTTTTTTCTCATGGCTTTAGAAGTCGGCAATATCGTAGAAGGTACCATAACCGGTATCGCAAAGTTTGGCGCATTTGTAGAACTGCCGGATAAAAAGGTGGGTCTGATTCACATTTCTGAAGTGGCTAATGAATATGTAAGTGATGTGAATGATTATCTCAAGGTCAAAGACAAGGTGAAGGTCAAGGTCATTACCATTGATGAAAGAGGCAAAATCGCCTTATCCATCAAACAGGCCCAGCCAGCTTCTGAAAAAGGGGAAAAGAAGCAGGATCGTTTCCACCATGACCATCAGGGACACCGTGATTTCCATGAAAAAAATGAGTTCCGCAGCCGTGAAGGCCATCGCTCCTTTGAACGTCGTCAGGAAGAGGGAGAGGAATCCTTCCATTCTGAAAGGACCCAGTACAGCCGTCCGTTTTCCGGCGGTTTCCGTACGGCCCGCAGGGAAGCACCGGCTTCTTTTGAGGATAAGCTCAGCCGTTTCCTGAAAGATAGCGATGAAAGGCTTCTCGATCTGAAGAGAAATGTGGAATCCAAGAGAGGCGGAAGGGGCGCAAGGCGTTCTGACTGAGAGAAATAAGGGAGCATTCCATGCTCCCTTATTATTTTAAGCAGTTGGCTCATTGTTTAACCTTATTTGGGGGATATGATGCGTGCGATTATTGATATCGGGACAAATTCAGTCCGTCTTTTGATTGCAGAAAAGGATGAAAAGGAAGAGTGGAAGGTCCTGAAGAAGGACCTTCGCAGTACCAGGCTCGGGGAAGGCATGACGGACAAGGCTTTCATCGGGAAGGGACCCCGGGAAAGGACGCTGAAGGCTATCGAAGAGTTTACGGCGGCCGCCCGCCTGGCAGGGGCTTCTGAAATCTTTGCCTACGGTACTTCCATCATGAGAGATGCGGCTAACGGCGGCGAATTTTCCGATGAGGTGACTGCGGCTGCCGGCATTCCGGTACGGATCCTTTCGGGAAAGGAAGAGGCCTATTACAGCTATATCGGTGCAGCCGGTACGTCCAGCGTGGTGACGTCGGTAGTGGATATCGGCGGCGGCTCCACAGAAATCTGCATGGGTTTCGGCACGGATATCGGCATGCGTCACAGCTTCAAGCTGGGCTGTGTACGCTGTTCCAAGCAGTTCGATACCACCACGCCCCGGGGACTGGCGGAGCTGAAGAAGCACTGCTTCGACCTTTTCCGCCACACAGAACTGATGGACAGTGTGAAGAATGTGAAACGGTGGATCGGCGTGGGAGGCACAGTGACGTCCATGGCGTCCATGCTCCAGGAGCTGGAGGTCTATGATTCCTCCAAAGTGCAGGATTTCATCATCCATCAGGAAGATGTAAATGCCATGCTGAAGAAGCTTTCTTCCATGTCCTATGATGACAAATGCCATTTGACAGGACTCATGCCGGAAAGAGCGGACATCATCGTGGCCGGTGTGGCCATTCTTGACAGTCTCATGGAATACTTTGCCCTGCCGGAAATCATGGTGAGCGACAGGGACCTTTCTGAGGGACTTCTGGATGCGGACGTGTTAAGGCCCAATAACGAATGAAGAAAGAGGACTTTCTTAAAAGGGTGCTTGCCTTTTCCCATGAAAATCATTTGTGGGAAAAGGGGGATGGAATCCTCGCTGCTGTTTCCGGCGGCCCTGATTCGCTGGGACTCCTTCTTTTTCTGAAGGACATAGAGGAAAGAGAAGGAATCCGCCTGGGCTGCTGCTGCGTGAACCATCATCTGCGGAAAGTGGCGGAAGAGGAAACAGCCTATGTGGCATCGGTGTGCCGCCGTTTCCATATTCCTTTCTATAGAAAAGATGTGAATGTGCAAGAGGCGAGGAAGAAAGGGAAGGGCTCAGTGGAAACCGTGGCCCGCATTCTTCGGTATGAAGCGCTGGAGGAGGCGGCAAAGGCCGGCGGCTACCGGAAAATCGCCCTGGCCCATCATGAAGATGACCAGGCGGAAACCATTCTTTTCCATTTCCTCCGGGGCAGCGGCCTGAAGGGACTGACTGGCATACAGCCGAAGCGGGATGAATTTATCCGCCCCTTCCTCTGCGTCACAAGAGAGGATATCGGCTGTTTCCTTTCTGATTATCCAGTGAGTCCCTGTCATGATGAAACCAATGATATCCCCGATGCCACTCGGAATAAAATCCGTCTCACCCTCCTGCCCCGACTCCAGGAGTATAATCCGTCCCTGGTCACAGGCCTTACCCATATGGCTTCCCTTTTGAGGGACGAAGAGGATTTCATGGAGGGAGAAGAGGCGAAGGAAGCAGCCTTCTTCCGGCAGCGGGGCCGTCTTCTGGCCTATCCTTTCCATCGCTTGCAGGCGCTCCATCCTGCGATGCAGCGCCGCCTCATCCGGCGGGCGGTGATGAGAGTCTCCCATCATACGCCGGATGCAGAAGGGGTGGAGCGGATGCGTAAGCTGGCTCTGGAAGGAAGGGAAGGCAGGAAAACCTCTTCCTCCGGTGCCATGATGGAAAGGGCAGGGCAGTTTCTCTGCTTTTTCCCCGGCAGCTCCCGGAAAGATACTATGCCTGTGAAAGACCTGCTCCATCTTTTTTATGAATTTTGTGAAGAAAAAGAAAAGCCTCCTTACGGGGAAACTGGTATAATAACAAATAACCATGAAGTTCTTCTGACCGCTCCTCCCTGGGGGCTGACCGGGAAAGTCCTTTCTCATCCGGTGGCCACAGGGAAAAACCAGTATCTTCTCGATGCCGGCAGTGTAGGACAGCTGGTCCTTCGAAAGGCTGAAAAGGATGACTCCATGGAGCCTCTGGGCATGAAGGGAAGGAAGAGGGTATTTCAAATCCTTCAGGAAAAAGGAATCCCTTCGGTGCTTCGCAGAGAATGGCCGGTAGTGGCCGATGAACATCATATTTACTGGACCTGCTTTCTTCGGGGAAGCAGACAGGGCCGGGTGACGGAAGGTACGAAGTCCTTTCTCCTTCTGACACTCACCTTAAGGGATAAGGAGAATGAATGAACAACATGAAAAATCTGGGAAAAGATATTAAGACCGTACTCATTACCAAAGAACAGATTGAAAAAAGAGTGGAGGAACTGGGCCGTCAGATTACGAAAGACTATGAAGGAAAAGATGTGGTGCTGGTTGGCATTCTGAAAGGTGCCATGCCTTTCCTCTGTGACCTGATGCGGTCCATTGACCTTCCTGTCACACTGGACACCATGTGCGTATCCAGCTACGGCAACAGCACCGTTTCTTCCGGCCATGTGAATATTAAAAAGGACCTGGACCGGGATATCCGGGGCAAGAACGTAATCGTAGTGGAAGATATCATTGATACCGGCATTACCATGAGCGCCCTGGTACCCCTTCTCAAACAGAGGGGCGCTGCTTCTGTGGAACTGGCCATCTGTCTTAACAAGAAGGAAAGACGGGAAAAAGAAGTGGACGTAAAATACGTGGGCTTTGACATTCCCGATGAATTCATCGTAGGCTATGGCTGCGACTATGCGGAAAAATACAGAAATCTGCCGGACGTATGCGTCCTGGACAGCCGGGTGTATACCAAAGCGTAAATATTTGGACGCTCCCTTCCGGAGAGTCCGGGCTCGGACGGTTCGAAGATGGCTTGCCCTTTGGGCGTGAAGGGCCTGCTTTGCAGCTAATCACTATTTTTCAACCTTTTACATTCCTGCAGGCAGGAAGCTGTTCCTGCCTGATGCAGGGTGACTGAAGGGGGCATAGGATTTCAAACAATCCTGTTGCTTAAATTTCTAAAAAATGGTAGAATTAATTACTGATTGAAAAGTCTCAATTTAGTCAGCGGGGTGGATGGTGGAAAGCACCGATTGAATCGCGCTTCCCCAACCGGTCAAATGGGCTTTTATTGCACAGATCATGAGAAGGAGGAATATATTGAATAAATTTATTAAGAATGTGGCACTCTACGTGCTTCTCATCATCATCGCAGTGTCCATATTCAATACATTTGTTCATCCCCAGGAAAAACATTCGGAAATCACCTACAGTGACTTTATTTCACAGGTGGAAAAGAAGAATGTATCCTCGGTGGTGATGACAAATAACGCAGTTACCGGGAAGATGAAAGACGGCACTGAATTTGCCACATACATTCCTGACAATGATACCCAGCTTCTCAATAAGCTGAGTGACGGCAATGTGGCCATTACTGCCAAACCGCCGGAACAGCCGGCATGGTGGATGAGCCTTCTGTCCAATCTGCTTCCCATTATCATCCTCATTGCCGTCTGGTTCTGGATGATGAACCAGACCCAGGGCGGCGGCGGACGGGTCATGAGCTTCGGCAAGTCAAGAGCTAAAATGACCGGTGAAGGCCAGGTGCACGTGAACTTTAACGATGTGGCCGGTGAAGATGAAGCCAAAGAAGAGTTGTCGGAAGTGGTGGATTTTCTGAAAAATCCGGGACGGTACACCGCTATTGGTGCCAAGATCCCCAAGGGCGTCCTGCTTGTGGGACCTCCAGGTACCGGCAAGACCCTTTTGGCCAAGGCAGTGGCCGGGGAAGCCAAGGTACCCTTCTTCTCCATCTCAGGCTCCGATTTTGTAGAAATGTTCGTAGGTGTCGGTGCGTCCCGCGTGCGTGATCTCTTCGCCCAGGCAAAGAAGAATGCGCCCTGCATTGTATTTATCGATGAAATCGATGCCGTAGGCCGTCAGCGCGGAAGCGGACTGGGCGGCGGACATGATGAACGGGAACAGACATTGAACCAGCTCCTGGTAGAAATGGACGGTTTCGGTTCCAATGAAGGCATCATTACTCTGGCAGCCACCAACCGTCCTGATATCCTGGACCCTGCCCTCCTGCGCCCCGGCCGTTTTGACCGCCGCGTAGTAGTAGGCCGTCCGGACCTCAGAGGCCGTATCGCCATTCTCCGTGTCCATGCAAGAAACAAACCGCTGGAACCGGATGTGGACCTGCCTACCATTGCCAAGAAAGTACCGGGATTCACCGGCGCCGACCTGGCCAATATGCTGAATGAAGCAGCCCTTCTGGCAGCCAGAGATAACAGAAAAACTATTTCCATGGCAGACCTGGAAGAAGCATCTGAAAAAGTTTCCTACGGTCCTGAAAGAAAGAGCCACCGGGTGAGCGATGAAGAAAGAAAACTCACGGCTTACCATGAATCGGGCCATGCCATTATGGCCACCCTTCTGAAGGATGCAGATCCGGTGCATAAAGTCACCATCATTCCACGTGGACAGGCCGGCGGTTACACCATGATGCTTCCCCATGAAGAACGGTCCTTCATTACCAAATCCCATCTTCTGGCCCAGATCCGCGTAGCTTTAGGCGGACGCTGCGCTGAAAAGATTATTTTCAACGAAATCTCCAGCGGCGCTTCCGGGGACCTGCAGCAGGTCACCTCCATCCTCCGCAAGATGATTATGGAATGGGGCATGAGCGACCGCCTGGGACCCATGATTTTCGGTGAACACCAGGAGCAGATTTTCCTGGGTAAGCAGCTGGGTTCTGAAAGAAACTACGGCGAAACAGTGGCCACCATTATCGATGAAGAAATGCACAAGTACCTGGATGAAGCCTACAATGACACCATGCAGGCACTGACAGATAATCTGCCTGTGCTCCACGCCATGGCCAAGGCCCTGATGGAAGTAGAAACCATCAACCATACCCAGGTAGAAAACCTCTTCAAGTATCACTCCATCTACGCGCCCGGCGAGGAACCGAAGAAGGATGACACAGACAGCAGTGACGCCCCGCTTCCGCCTGCACCTTCTGACGACAGCCCCCTGCCTCCGGTGTTTGGAGAATAAATAATGAAAACTGCGAAAGGAAGTCCCTTTCGCAGTTTTTTGATGGGATGTTCGCAAATAGTTTCCCCTAGAGATGCACACCATTGCTTTAAGTCGAATAGAAAACTCTTGTGAACAGTTTCCTGTCGGGATGGATACCATTTGTTTCATACCGAAGGGGAAACCTATTGCGAATAGTTTCCTGTTGGGATGGATACCATTGCTTCAAGTCGAACAGGAAACCTTTCGCAAGCAGACTTCCCCCATTTCCTGTATAATAAGGAGCGATACAGCTTTGAAAAGGAACACAAGGAGATACTATGAAATTACTGCGTTTGACACTGCAGGGCTTCAAGTCTTTTGCAGATAAAACTACCATAGAATTTGCTGATGGCATGACGGTGATCGTGGGACCCAACGGCTGCGGAAAGAGTAATATTTCCGATGCAGTGCGCTGGGTGCTGGGAGAGCAGAATGTGAGGAACCTTCGGGGGCAGAAGGCAGAGGACATTATTTTTTCCGGCTCTGAGACCAGGCAGGCAAAGAATGGAGCGGAAGTACAGCTGGTGCTGGATAATTCGTCCCATGAACTGCCGCTGGATACCACGGAAGTCGCCATTACCAGAAGGCTTCTCCGAAGCGGGGACAGTGATTTCAAAATCAACAAAAGAAGCTGCCGGCTGAAGGATATACAGGAGCTTCTGGCCAATACAGGTCTGGGGCGGGGCTCCCTGGCCATTATCGGGCAGAACCGGGTGGACCAGGTGTTGACGGCCCGGCCTGATGAGAGGCGTCTGATTTTTGAGGACGTGGCGGGCATCAGCTTGTACCGCATGCGGAAGAACGAAGGCCTCCGGAAGCTGGAAAAGACGGCAGAAAATATGGACAGGGTCCAGGACATGGTGGCTCTTTTGGATGAGCAGCTCATTCCTCTGAAGGAAGGGGCGGAAAAGGCCAGGGTCTATAAGGAGCTTATGAAGAAGAAAAGTGCCGTCACCGCCTCTATGGCGGTGCTGAAGCTGACATCTATCGGCCGCATGCTGTCTCGCTATGAAACGGAGTACCGGAATCTGGAAGAAGATGATGTGAAATGGGAAACCGCCCTTTCTTCGTTGGCGGCGGAAAGGGAAAAGCTGGAAAAGCAGGCCCTTGATTTTCAGGAAGGCCTTCGCAGCCTGGGACAGCAGACCGCTGAAGCCCAGCAGAAAATGGAAGAACTTCGCGGCGATTTCCGGGTGAAGGAAGAAAGCTTCCATCATGCCGAGGAAAAGAAAGGGGAGCTGGCAGCAGCTGAAGAGGACCAGAAGGAAGCGGAAGCAGAACTGGCAGAGGAAATCAAAAGCGGTGAAGAGGAATATCAGGGTTATGTGGATGACTGCCGCCAGTGGAACGAAAAGAAAGAGAAGGGAGAAGAGGAAAAGAAGGCTCTGGAAGAAGCCCTGGCCTGTTCAGAGGCTTCCTATGCGGAAAAGCTGAAAGTGAACAGACAGCAGATGTCTGAAAAGATGCGGATGGAGCAGGAGCTGTCCCATGTAGAAGAAACCATGAACCGGCTGGAAGCAGAACGGAAAGAAGCCCTGTCTTCACTGGAAGAGAAGAAAAAGCGGCTGGCAGCCCTGAAAGAGGAGCTCGCGCTCTTAGTGAAAGAAGAAAAAGAAGGAGCAGAGCGCCTGTCAGATCTGGAAGAAGCAGGAAAGAAGGACAGTCTTCTTTTGAAAGAGGAGGAAAACCGGCGCTTTGTTCTGATGAATGAAAAGGGAAAGCAGGAGTCTGCCCTTTCCGCTCTTCGGTCAAGAAAAAATTATCTGGACCGGGCAGAAAAGGAATATGCCGATTTTTCCATGGCAGTCAAAAATATCATGGCCAGCCGGGATCTCTTCGGCCCATCCATTCACGGTCCTCTGGGGGACTTGGTGCAGGTGCCGGAAGCCTATACGACAGCGGCGGAAGTGGCCTTGGGCAGCCGGATTTCCTGTATTGTTACGGATACCACTGAAGCGGCAGGCCGGATTATCCGCTGGCTGAAGGAACGGCACCTCGGGAGGGCCACCTTCTTTCCTCTGGAGTCCATGCATCCTTCTGCCTACGGCGGCGAGGAACAGAAGGCTGCCGGGGAAAAGGGCATCTGCGGCATTGCGTCTAATCTCATAAACTGCCATGACCGGTACCGGGATCTCCTCACGTCCCTTCTGGGACGGACCCTGATTGCGGAAACTCTGGATGATGCCAGAAGGGTGGCAAAGAAATACCGCTACCGGTTCCGCATTGTCACCCTGGACGGCCAGCTGGTCAATGCCGGCGGCTCCATGACCGGCGGCTCCATGAGGAAGAAGGAAAATACCTTCTTCGGCAGGAAACAGGAAATTCGCCGCCTCTCCCGGGAGGAAGAAGAGGGGCGAAAGGCGCTGGAAACATGCAGCCGAAAGCTGGAGGAGCAGGGCCATATCTGCGATACCCTGGCGGGAAAGGTCATGAAAGAAAGGGAGGAATGGCAGACCCTCAAAGTCAGCCTGGCCTCCCTCACTGCCCGGAGGGAAGGGATGGAAAAGACCCTGGAAGACCAAGAGAAGGCGGCAGAAGAAGAAATGGCGCTGAAGGAAAAACGGGACCTGGAACTGAGAGAAGGAGAAGAGCGGAGGACCCATATTTCCGAAAATCTGGAAAAGCTGGCTCACATTCCGGAAATGGAAGAAGATGAGGAAAGCGAAACGCTGAAAAAGAAACTGGAAGAAAAGAATGAGGAAATTCTTTCCATTCATGTGTCCCTCACCAAGGCCCGGGAATCCCTGGCCTTCGGAAAGCGCATGAAAGAGGACCGGGAAAAAGCGCTGGCAGAGCAGCAGGCGGACCGGGCCAAATTGGAAGAAGAAAAGAAAGAAAATGAAAAACTTCTGCAGGTGCTGAAGGAGGACATGGAAAGGCTGAAGGAGGAATTCCGGAAAGCCGAGTCCCTGTGGCAGGACCGGCAGAAGAATCAGTCCCGCATGCAGGATGATTCGGACCGGTTCGCCATGGAACAGAAGAAACTGGAGGAATCCTGGCGAAAGACCCAGGAACAGTCGTCTAAAGTGAAACGGGATATGGCGGAACGACAGGGACGAATTGACAATTTCAAAGCCCAGGAAGAAGAGGAGCTGCGCAGGCTTTCGGAAAACCATATGACCCGACAGGAGGCGGAAGCTCTCCGGCTTCCCGGCTCTATGGCAGATATGAGGAAGGAAGAGGAAAGCCTTTCCCGGAAGCTCTCCGCTCTGGGCCAGGTGAATCCCAATGGCGAGGAGGACTACCAGAAGCAGCTGGACAAGCGGACATTCTATGAAGAACAGATAGAGGATCTGACGAAGGCCAGAAACGGTCTGGAAACGGTGATTCGTGACATTGATCAAACTATGACTGACCAGTTCAGCAGGGCTTTCAAAGAAATCAACCAGGAATTCGGCCGCATTATGCAGCTCATGTTCCAGGGCGGCCGGGCCCGGCTGGAGCTTACCGACGAAGCCCATCCGCTGGAGGGCGGCGTGGAAATGTACCTCCAGCTTCCCGGCAAGAAACGGCAGCCCCTGTCCCTCATGTCCGGCGGCGAAAGGGCTCTGACAGTGATTGCTCTCCTCATTTCCTTCATGGCCTTCCGCCCGGCGCCTTTCTGCTTCGTAGATGAAATCGATGCAGCCCTGGACGATGCCAATGTGGAACGGTACAGCCGCATGATTGCGGACTATAAAAAGAAAACCCAGTTCATCGTCATTTCCCATAGAAAAAAGACCATGGAATTTGCAGACACCCTGCAGGGCGTCACCATGGCCGAAAAAGGGGTATCTTCCCTGATTACGGTGAAAATGAAGGATTATGTGGAGTAGCGGGCATTGTGCTTATGGCCCATCCATGTCAAAATGGCGTCTGTCTTTGTGACAGGCGCCATTTGACATGGGTTTTATTTACAATGTGGATGCCAGGAAGGCCATGAGAAGGAGGAGAAGAAGCATTTTCCGGTTATTCTTTCCTCTGAGGTCACGGTCTGCTATGTGGACGCCCCAGTTCCATCGGGTATACAGGGCCATGGCGAGCCACAGGAGCAGGGATGCCACGGTGAGGCGGAAGGTGCTTTCCTGGGGAATGCCCGGAACCATGCCGAAATCCACCGATACCATCATCAGCAGGGTGACGCAGACAAGGCCGCTGGTGAAATAGAGAAGCCACCTCGGTGCTTCCCGATATAAAAATTTTTCCTCTTCCGTAGAGGCTCTGCCGAGAAAATAGGACTTGATAAACCAGAGAATGATGAGGACGGCCACGCCGTCAAAAAGATAATTGTGTTCCATGGTATGCACTCCTTTTGCTTTTCTTTATTATGGACTATGGAATGGAATGGGGCAAGGGGGACTGTCCGGCGAGGGAGAATGGTATTCCTATGGACAGGAAACTGCTTGCGAAAAGTTTCCTATCCGGCGTGGGGAAGATGATATTCATAGCGACGGGAAACTGCTTGCGAAAAGTTTCCTATCCGGCGTGGGGAAGATGATGTTCATAGCGATGGGAAACTGCTTGCGAAAAGTTTCCTATCCGGCGTGGGGAAGATGATATTCATAGCGACGGGAAACTGCTTGCGAAAAGTTTCCTATCCGGCGTGGGGAAGATGATGTTCATAGCGATGGGAAACTGCTTGCGAAAAGTTTCCTATCCGGCGTGGGGAAGATGATATTCATAGCGACGGGAAACTGCTTGCGAAAAGTTTCCTATCCGGCGTGGGGAAGATGATGTTCATAGCGATGGGAAACTGCTTGCGAAAAGTTTCCTGCATGGTGTGGGGAAGATGATGTTCATAGTGACGGGAAACTGCTTGCGACAGGTTTCCTGCGCGGCGCAGGGAGGATGGTATTCATAGCAACAGGAAACTATTTGCGACAGGTTTTTTGTCCGGTGTGAGACAGATGGAATTCCTATCGGCAGGAAACTGCTTGCGACAAGTTTCCTATCTGGCGTGGGGAAGATGATGTTCATAGCGATGGGAAACTGCTTGCGAAAAGTTTCCTGCATGGTGTGGGGAAGATGATGTTCATAGTGACGGGAAACTGCTTGCGACAGGTTTCCTGCGCGGCGCAGGGAGGATGGTATTCATAGCAACAGGAAACTATTTGCGACAAGTTTCCTGTGCGGCGTGGGAAAGATGATATTCATGGCGACGGGAAACTGCTTGCGACAGGTTTCCTGCGCGGCGCGGGGAGGATGGTATTCATAGCAACAGGAAACTGCTTGCGAAAAGTTTCCTGACTGGCAAGGGGAAATGGTATTCATCTCGACGGGAAACTTTTCTTTCTTGTGCTACAATAGAGATGGGTATTGACTATTCGTTACTATTTCATGGTGAGGTGATTTCCATGGTACATAAAAAAATAATGGCTGTCCTGGCGGCAGGGCTTTTATGTTTTTCTTTTTCATCCTATGCCAATGAGGGGCCTGACGCACCGAAGGAAGAGGCTCTGCCTTTTGCGGCAGCGGTGAAGTCGAATGGAAAGTGGGGCGCTGTTGATGGCAGTGGACAACAGGTGATTCCCCCTTCCTATGATAAGGTGGGCATCAGTCTGTCGGATCCTGATGTGAAGGATGATGATGCGGACAGCGAGCCGGGCCGGGAGAATCTGGTGGAAGTAGAGGAGAAGGGCCTTCGCGGCTTTTATAACCGGCAGGGGCAGGTGGTGGTTCCTGTTTCCTATGAAAGCCGTTCCGTGTGGAAGGACGGCGCCCTGGCAGTGCAGGGGAAGGATAAACGGATTTCTTTTTACCGGAAGGACGGCACGAAGATTTCCGATAAAACCTTTGAGCAGGTTTCTGATTTCCAAAATGATATGGCCATTGTGAAGGTGGACGGGAAGTACGGCTATCTTTCCATAGATGGAAAGGAAATCGCTCCGGTGTACCAGGAGGCCCGTTATTTTGAGGATGGCCTGGCGCCGGTAAGGAGCAAAGGCCGCTGGGGCGTCATTGACAGGGAAGGAAAAGAAGTGGTGGCGCCTCATTACAAAGATGCCGGTCCTTCTTACAGCGACGGCCTTCTGGCGGTGGAGGATAACCAGAATCACTGGGGCTTCATCGACGGAAAGGGACAGGAAGTGGTGCCCACGGTGTACAAGGCGGTGGTGCCTGTATTCAGTGAGCATATGACGGCCGTGGAGGACGCAGGAAAACTCTGGGGCTTTATGAACAATGAAGGCCAGATTATGGCGAAACCCCAGTTCAAGGCAGTGCTGACGCCTTTTTCCGAAGGCCTGGCCGGAGTGAAAACCACCGATGGCAATGGGTATGCCAGACCGGATGGCACCATAGCTTTCATGGCGGAATTTGATAAGCTCTATCCCTTTGAAGAAGGGTTGGCCGAAGTCCGCACCGGTGAGGTGGGGGAAACGGCCGTCATGCGCCGCTTCCCGGTAACCATCGGCATCGGCTGGGGCTGGGGACACTGGTATCACCACCATCATCATTACCACCATCCCTTTGGCTGGGGCATTGGTTTCCCCGTATGGGATCCCTGGTATTATGATTATGAAACGGTGCCTACCATCCGGGTGCAGCGGGGCTACATCAACAGCAGCGGAAGGGTCATTGCCAGTCCTTCCAATGACAGGGTCTTCAAACGGGGCGAAAAGGGAATCCTGATTCGCAATAACGGCCGGTACGGCTGGGTGAACAAAGAAGGCACCTTCATAGCCCACACCGTGTATCCCGGTCTGATTCCGGAAGAAGAGGACCATGTGCTTCTGGCGCAGAATGACAGTAAGAAATGGGGTATCCTTTCCATGGATAATGGCAGCACCCTTGTCCCCTTTTCCTATGACTCCTTCTCTGCTCTTGGAAACGGGATCTACGGCTATAAGCTGAAAGACCGGTGGGGTCTGATTTCCAAAGATGGCACTGTCATCACAGAGCCTGTGTTCCGGGCCCTTTCCAGGGAAGGGGACGGTCTCATTCCGGTGAAGACGAAGGAGGGCTGGAAATTTGCAGGCCCTGACGGTAAAGATCGCATTACTTTCCAGGAAGAAGCTTCCGATGTGACACCGTTCCATGATGGAAGGGCCGGCGTGAAAATCAGAGGCAAGTGGGGCCTCATTGATACAACGGGACGGTTTGTAGTAAAACCTTCCTATGATGATCTGGATATTTTGTAATCTTACCATAAAAACCGGCAGGCATTGCTTCAGAGACCTGCTGGTTTTTATAGTGGAATGAAAAAGCCTTTTCTTCTGGCTCAGGGTGAAAAAGAACAGTAGGGGAGCCATTTTTTTATGAGACACCGCCCAGCCGGGGCATACACACTGTTTGACATCTCTCTTTCCCCGTATGATATAATAATCCCCATCAGGAGGTATCCTATGAAAGACCATAAGCAGCTGCTGGTGAAAATAGCCCTGGCTTTAGCGGTGATTTTCCTCTTTGGCGGCTTTTATCTGGCAAGTCCAGCCACTTTTTATGAAATCTGGCATCTTCTGCAGCGGGGAGAAATTTTTGAGATTGCAGCCTATATCCATTCCTTCGGCCGGTGGGCGGTGGTATTTGCTTTCCTGCTGACTGCCGTCATGAATGCAGTGGGATTTCCGCCGGCCATGATTTTCTCTACGGCCTGCACTTTGATTTTCGGCATTGTACCAGGCATCCTTCTGGCCTGGGCAGCGGAGACTGTGGGTGCCGGCATCAGTTTTCTCTTTTTTCGTACTTTCCTTCGGGATACAGCGGAAAAACTGATTTCCGGAAACAGGAAACTGCAGGAATGGGATGAGAAAAGCAGGAGCGAGGGCTTCCGGATCATGATGATAGCCCGGGTGATTCCCTATTTCCCGGCAGCAGCGCTGAATGCATTTGGCGCCCTTTCGAAAATGAGCTTTCGGGACTATATACTGGCTTCCTTTATCGGCAAATTTCCTGCCACTGCCCTGGAAGCGCTCATCGGCCATGATACGGTGACCATCCACCAGAATCCCCTGCGCCTGGGCGTGGTTATTGGGATTTCCATCCTTTTATATGCCATCTTTTTCATATGGGACAGAAGAAATCGGAAAGTGAGTGAAGAATGATGATGGATAAAAAAGAAGAAGAAAAGCTGGATCGGCTTTTTGATTTCTTCCGTGAAATCGACAAGGAAAAACTGATTACCCGCCAAACCTACGTGACTGGCGCCCGTCGCATGGAGGATGATGCGGAACATGCCTGGCATATGGCCATTATGGCCATTATGCTTTCAGAATACAGCAATGAGAAAATCGATGTGCTCAAAACGGTGTCCATGCTGCTGATTCATGACCTGGTGGAAATTTATGCAGGTGACACCTATGCCTATGCAGGAGTGAGCAAACAGGAACAGCACGATAGAGAAGCCCGAAGTGCCGATAGACTTTTCGGCATGATACCAGAAGAAGGGAAGAAACTTCGAGCCCTGTGGGATGAATTTGAAAGGGCCGACACACCGGAAGCCCGTTTCGCCCACACCATGGACAATATCCAGCCCATGATGCTGAATGACTATACCGGCGGAAAGGCATGGAAAGAGCATGGAGTCCATCTGTCCCAGATTTTAAAAAGAAACGAGCATACTGCCGAAGGCTCTCAAATCCTCTGGGAATACGCCAGAGAAAAAATCATCTCGCCCCATGTGGGAAAGGAGATTAAAGAGTAGATGGGGCGGCTTACCGCTGGACTGTATTTCCGGAAGAGACCATAGAGAACAGACAGTCAGACATTATCCTTTGCTTTACTCAGGATGATGGCAGGAAGGTAAGCACATAACGCTGATCTTATCATTATTGCCAGAAGGGCAGTCCGCAGCCCTGGCGCCACAGGCGCCGTCAAACCTTGGAACCTTCCGGCCCAGGGCTTACCTATCTTAAGAACCTTTCGTTCAGCCCCTTTACAATCCTTCTTATATTTGCTAGAATGTTTCCATAACTACGGTGATGATGAAAAGGAGTACGCATAAGCAGCGAGCCGGTGAGGGTGAGAGACCGGCAGGATGCGGAAGGCGTTTCGGAGCTGCTGCCTGAACGGAGTAGGGCTGCTATGAATGAAGGCGGGCCATTGGCCAATGAGGGTGGAACCGCGGGTCAGGTATCCCTGTAACTCGTCCCTGTAACTTACTTGTTACAGGGATTTTTATATTGTTTTTAGGAGGACATATGACATTTCAGCAGATTGTTTTAGCACTCCAGAAGTTCTGGTCGAAAGAGGGCTGCGTACTTGGCGAAGCTTACGACACGGAAAAGGGTGCAGGCACCATGAATCCTGCCACTTTCCTTCGGGTTATCGGACCGGAACCCTGGAATGTGGCTTATGTAGAACCATCCCGCCGTCCTGATGACGGCCGTTACGGTGAAAACCCGAACCGTCTCTACCAGCACCATCAGTTCCAGGTTATTATGAAGCCGTCTCCCAACAATATTCAGGAAACCTATCTGGAATCTTTGAAGGAACTAGGCATTGACCCTGAAGAACATGATATCCGTTTTGTAGAGGATAACTGGGAGTCTCCGACACTGGGTGCCTGGGGCATCGGCTGGGAAGTATGGCTGGATGGCATGGAAATCACCCAGTTCACCTATTTCCAGCAGGTAGGCGGCATTGATGAACATCCGGTGGCTGTGGAAATCACCTACGGCCTGGAACGTATTGCCATGTATATTCAGGAAAAGGACAATGTGTATGATCTGGAATGGACTGACGGCGTGACCTACGGCGATATCTGGCACGAAAATGAATATGAACAGTCCGTATACAGCTATGAGCTGTCGGATCACGACATGCTTTTCAAGCTCTTTGATATGTATGAAGCAGAAGCCAAGAGGGTAGTGAAAGCAGGCATGGTGCTTCCTGCCTATGATTATGTATTGAAATGCTCCCATTCTTTTAATCTTCTGGATGCTGCCGGCGCTATTTCCCTGTCTGAACGGACGGAATACATTGCCCGGGTCAGAAATCTGGCCAGAATGTGCGCCAAGGGCTGGCTGAAGAAGAGAAAGGAACTGGGATTCCCCATGCTGAAAGGAAGTGAAGGAAAATGAGTAAGAATCTTCTTTTGGAAATCGGAACAGAGGAAATGCCTGCCAACATTATGGCTGGCGTAGTGGAACAGCTGAAGGAACTGTCCCGTGCAAAGTTTGAAGAAAATCGCATTTCCTTCCATGAAATCAAAGTTTATGCCACCCCCAGACGGCTGGCAGTGCTGGTGAAGGATGCAGCTGACCGCCAGCCGGATGAAGAAGTCAAGAAGCGGGGCCCTTCCATTAAAGCAGCTTTTGATGCTGATGGAAACCCCACCCGCGCAGCCCAGGGATTTGCCCGGGGCCAGCACATTGACCCGTCTCAGCTGGTGAAGGAAGGGGATTATACCTGGGCCCATGTGGTGAACCAGGGCAAGGCAGTGGAAGATGTACTGCCGGATCTTTTCCTCTCCCTCATTACAGGTCTTAATTTCACAAGAAGCATGCGCTGGGCCGATGAAGAAGCCCATTTCATCCGTCCTGTACGGTGGATTGTGGCACTGGCCGATGACAAGGTGATTCCTGTGGAATTTGCCCATGTAAAGAGCGGCCGCGTAAGCCGGGGCCATCGCTTCCTTTGCAAAGAACCGGTGACCATTGAAAAACCGGAAGATTATAAGGAAACCATGAGAAAGGCCTTCGTTATTGTGGACCAGGATGAAAGACGGGACATGATTCAGAAGGGCCTTCTGGAAACAGCAGAAAAACTGGGCGGCCATGTATGGCACAATGCGGATCTTCTCGAAGAAATCAACTACCTGGTGGAATACCCCACGCCTCTTTACGGCAAAATCGATGATGAATTCCTGAAGCTGCCGGTACCGGCTGTGGTTACCCCCATGCGTGACCATCAGAGGTACTATCCGGTAAGGAAGGAAGACGGAAGCCTCATGCCCTATTTCCTGACTGTCAGAAACGGCGGCACCAAGGCTCTGGAAAACGTGCAGCACGGCAATGAAAAGGTGCTGCGGGCCCGTCTGGATGATGCGAAATTCTTCTTTGAAAATGACCGGAAGAAGACACTGGAAGGTCATCGGGATGATCTCACCCGCATTAACTACCAGGAAGGCCTGGGAGATATGCGGGATAAGGCAGACCGTCTGCAGAAACTCATTGCTTTCATTGGAAAAGACTGGCATTTCACCGATGAGGAAATGAAGGATGCCGACAGAGCTGCCTTCCTGTCCAAGTCGGATCTGGCTACCGGCATGGTTACTGAATTCACGGAACTCCAAGGTGAAATGGGAAAGGAATATGCTCTGCTGGATGGGGAAAAGCCGGAAGTGGCCCAGGCCATTTTCGAACAGTACATGCCCCGTTTTTCCGGAGATATTCTGCCGAAGGAATCTATCGGCCGTGCCCTTTCTCTGGCTGACAAGCTGGACAACCTTTCTGCTACCTTCCTTAGAGGTCTGATTCCTACCGGTTCCCAGGATCCCTTTGCTCTCCGCCGTCAGACCATCGGCGCTGTGAATATCCTGACCGATGGAAAGATTCACTGGGATATCCGCCGGGGCATTGCCAAAGCCCTGGAACTGCTTCCCGGTGAACAGGAAGTGAAGGACAAGGTCCTTTCCCAGGTGGAAGATTTCTTCCGTCAGCGTATCCGCGCTATTCTTCTGGACAACGGCATTGCCTACGATATCATCGATGCCGTACTGGCAGGTCCGGTGGATGACATTTATGCCATCTTCCTGAAGGCCCAGGCTATGACGGAAAGCCATCTGAAAGAGGAAGCCGATCTCCGTCAGGCTGTAACCCGTCTGGCCAACATTACCAAAGGTAAAACCGGCGGCAAGGTGGATCCGGCCCTCTTTGAGGAAGATGCAGAAAAGAATCTGGAAGCGGCTCTTGCCAAAGCCATGGCAGCCGTGGAACCGCTGTACAGGGAATACCGCTACGCTGATGCCCTTCCTTATCTGAAAGAATTGACGGCACCCATTAATGATTACCTGGACAACGTCATGGTTATGGTGAAGGATAAAGCGGTGAAGAACAACCGTATTTCCCAGCTTCTTAAGACTCTCTCCTTCTTCGATGCCTGGGGTGACTTCAGCAAACTGGTGTAATGATTCATGAATGAAAAAATCCTCCAAAGGAAACTTTGGGGGATTTTTAATTGGGCATAAGAATGGAAAAGAGACAGAGGCTTTTTAAAAGTATATCGAAGAGCACTTGACCGTTTCAAGAATATTCGATATAATATTGACAGAACGAATCGAGAAATATCGTTAAGCAGTTTATCTTATATATTTCCTATATTTCCAACAAAGGAGAAATGACCATGTTTAAATTACCGGAATTACCGTATGCTTACAATGCTCTTGAACCTGTGATGGATGAAGCAACCCTTCATTTCCACCATGACAAACATCATGCCACCTATACGGCCAATCTGAACAAGGCTCTGGAGTCCCATCCGGAGCTGGCAGATAAGTCTATTCGCTATCTGATCGCCCATCTTAACCTTCTTCCTGAAGATATCCGGGGCGCTGTCAGAAATAATGGCGGCGGCTATTTCAACCACGCCCTTTTCTGGGATATGATGGCACCGGAGGGCAGCACTTCCTTTGCGGGCCCGGTGGCTGAAAAGATCAAGGAAGACTTCGGTTCCTTTGAAGAATTCAAAAAGAAATTCTCTTCTGCCGCCGTTTCTCAGTTCGGAAGCGGCTGGGCATGGCTGGTTTACAGCGACGGCCATCTGGAAGTCCTTTCCACGGCCAACCAGGACAATCCGTTGACGGAAGGAAAGAAACCACTGCTGGCTCTGGATGTCTGGGAACACGCCTACTATCTGCAGTACCAGAACCGCAGACCGGATTTTGTGGAAAACTTCTTCCGCATTATCAACTGGGACTATGTCAACAAGCTGTATGAAGATGCAGTGAGTGCAAAGAAGTGCGGCGCTAAATAATTTCATAAAACCATAGTAAAGGGGCTGTGAAAAAATCATGAAAATTTTTTCACAGCCCCTTTTTGTGCTTTTTTTTTGTCAATGACAGCAAGCAGTTTGTTCCATTGTCATCTGGAAAGAGATACTTGTCGGAAGCAGCACAAAGGGTTCTGAGCACTATGGTTACTCTGAACCGAGAAATCTTCCGCTAAAATTGGACCTTCTGAACCCGGGCCGCCAGGCAGCTTCTTACTCATTGGGCTTAAAGTCCAGTTTTACCGCTTCTTCAGCCAGTTCATTCCTGCTGCTGCTTCCCGGGAACCACTGGATGCGCAGTGGGCGGCGGAAAGTTTTGGCGAAGTCCTTGATCAGGTGCTGCACCGCATGGGCAGGAACGTCGAAGTTATCCCGGCTGGTGTAGATACGAAGGTCCAGGGCTTCTCGGGAGGCAGTGCAGATAAGACGGGTAATGCACTGCTCGTGGCTTTCGTCCAGGCCTTCCGCCAGGGAAAGGAAGAGGGCCATCATGCGGACTTCTTTCATCTGCAGGTCCGAGAGAATACGGACATGGCTGTTGGATTTCAGAAATTTGCTGGAATAGCCGTGATGGAAGGCGCAGATAAGGGCGCACATGATCTGCTCTCTGTGGGACCAGCCGAAAATGTGGGCGTTGGCGGTGATGTAGGCACTGTGCCTGGCATGGCTGTAGTAATTGACAATGGTGCCGGTGTCATGGAGAAGGCCGGCAGCGTAGAGAAGGTTTCTCATGCGGTCGTTTAAACGATGCATTTTTTTCCACTGATCAAACATGGAAAGGGCCATGGCTGTCACGTAGGCTGTGTGAAAATCATATTCCAGGGGAAGGGTATAGAGATAGTTCTTCACGGAAGAAATGAGCATGTTGTGCTTCCAGCTGCCTTCCCTGTCGTAAATGGGATCATAGTAGTGGAAGAAAAGGCCTTCCCGGAGACCGCAGCCGGAAATGGTGAGGTAGGAGGATTTCGCTTTTCGCACGATTTCCTGTACCATCAGGGCACCGGCAATGATGATATCTGCCCGTTCTTCGGACAGTCCGGAAATTTTCTGCCTTTCCTCAAAGGTCTTGCCGCAGATGGATTTCACCAGGGCAAAAAGGTCTTCCACCGGAAGGTTGTAGTTGTGGAGCTTGGGCAGGGGATAGGAGGAGGCCCGCTGGTGTACCTTGGCCAGATTGCGGACCGTACCGCCTACGCCGATGACTTCCATGGGCTCTTTGGGAAACCAGGGGATCTCAGACAGTTTTCTCTGGATGAAATTTTTGATTTCATTGATCATGTCATAGGGCACGGACCCGGAGGAATGAAACATTTCTGTCAGGGTCACGGCGCCCAGGGGGATACTGATGGAGTGCACCCGTTTCTTGTTTTTGACCAGGGAAATTTCTACGCTGGCGCCGCCCAGATCAAAGAGAAGGAAATCCTTCCGGTCAATGGTATGGGCCACGCCGGAAAATCCCAGGGCCGCTTCGGCTTTTCCGCTGATAATGGTCATGGGAATGCCGGTGTTGAGGCGGACCCGTTTCAGGAAGGAGGCTCCGTTTACCGCATTTCTGACGGCGGCAGTGGCTACAGCCAGCACTTTTTTTACTTTCTGCACGGCCATGATATGGGCGTACACGGTAAGGCATTGCAGCGCCCGCTGCTGGGCCTCTTCCGTGAGCTGCCGGGAATCGAGGGTCATGCCTTCCGCCAGGCGGATGGATTTCTTTTCCTGATAGACCAGTTTGTAAGAACCGTGGGCTCCAATCTGCATGATGACAAAGCGGATGGAGTTGGAGCCTAAATCAATAATAGCTATACGTTCCATGGTTTCTCCTTTAGAGGCAGTCTGACCGGAAACGGGAAGACACTGCCTTTGATGATTCTATTTTACAACAGATGGGAGGGAGGCGGTAGAAGAGAGTCATTAGAAATTGGAAATCCCAGGCTGCCTCTCCTCTGACAGATATGACCGGTCCTTTCTCTTCTGCCTCCTTTTTCCCTTAAGATATGCTACAATAATGATATAATAAGAAATACTCATCATTCAGAAAGAAAGGTTTCACAGCGTTTTACAGAGGCTTTACTTTCCCGGTGTACAATCATACAGGAATATGGGAATTTCCCATGCATTACTCATAGAAACGGGGGCTCGCTATGTCGGATCAAAAGCCGCTCATTTATGGAATCATTCATATCGGTTCATCCAATGTATCCATGCGTATTGTGCAGTACAACAGCGTAAAGGATATCCGGGTCATTGAATCGGTGCGCAAGGATACTACGTTCGGCGAAGAGGTATTTAATCAGAAGCGCCTTTCTTTCCCTTCCATTAAGAAACTGTGCCGTATGCTGGAGGGATTGAAGCAGCTTCTCATGGATTACCAGGTCAAGGTGTATGCCGTGTATGCCACGGCGGTGCTCAGAGAAGCGGAAAACTGCCGCTCCATTATTGACCTGGTGCGGGTAAATACGGGCTTCAATGTGCAGGTGGTAGATATGCCGCAGGAAATTTATTTCAAGCATTTCGGCCTGCAGTACCAGTTCAAGGAATACAACAAGGCTATCGGCGGACGCATGGGAAATAATTTCCTCTTTGTGGATATCACCTCCGGCTGCATCGGCCTCACCGTGTGGGAGAAGGGGGCTCTGTGCTACCAGCACAATGTGCACATCGGTACCCTGCGCCTGCTGGAAACCTTCAAGCTGAACCAGCGGGATTCCATGGATTTTCCCCAGGCTCTGGGAGAATATATCCATGCCATTATGGAGCCGCTGTGGGTGACGGTTCGGAACTATGATATTGATACGGTCATTCTATCCGGCCGGGAGGCACGGATCGTGGGCCGCCTCATGGGCTATGAAATTGAAAAGGAAATCACCGAAGTCAGGAAGGACGTGATTATCCGCTTCCACGAGGAGGCAGGCAGTCTTTCCACTTCCATGCTGCGGCAGAAGTACCATATTGAAGAATCTCTGGCATCGGTGGTATCGCCTACCATTCATATCTATAAGGAGATTCTGGACAATGTGCCTGTGAAGAATGTGGTGATGATGGGCATGACTTTCGTAGAGGCGGCAAGCCTTTTCTACGGCGCCCAGAAAACGAAGGATCCCGCCCTTCTGTATATGCGGGCCCAGAATCTGGAATTGACTCGATCTATCGCGGCTTCTTATTATTATGAACCAGACCATGCCAGAGCCATGGAGCGGTACAGCTATCATATCATCCGCGCCTTCGACCGGTACAATGGGCTCAATGAAAGGGATGAATTCCTGCTCCGCATGGCCATTATTCTGTACCAGATTGGGAAATACGTAAACCTTCTGGGCTCCTCCATCCAGGCCTGGAGCATGGTGAAGGGCACCGATATTTTCGGTATTTCCGACAAGGAAAAGGACATTGTGGCCTGCATTGTGTACTATGACCACAAAGGCATGCCCAGCGATGATGATGAGCCTTTCCGCATCCTCTCCGATGAATCGAAGATGACGGCGCTGAAGCTTATCGCCATTTTCCGTCTGGTGCGGGCCATGGATATGTCTAGAAAGCAGAAGCTGAAGGATGTGTCCGCCAGAATCGTGAAGGACTGCCTTCTCATTGAATATGAAAGCGATGAGAATACAGCTCTGGAAACATGGCTCTTTGATAAGGAAAAAGAATTTTTTGAAAATATATTCGGCATGGAAGCCAAACTTGAGCGGAGGTAATTATGGACGTGGACGTAAAGAATCATCGGTATTATCTGAATCGAGAACTGTCCTGGCTCCAGTTCAATAGAAGGGTTCTCCAGGAAGCGGTGGACCCCAACAATCCCCTTCTGGAAAAATTGAAATTTCTGGCTATTACCAGCTCCAATCTGGATGAATTTTTCATGATTCGCGTGGCAGGCCTGAAGCATCAGAAGGAAAACGGCGTGAAGCGGAGAGATATTGCCAACATGACGCCGGAAGAGCAGCTGGAAGCCATCTCCGATACCTGCCAGCGCCTGGTAGCAAGGCAGTACCGGTATCTGAAAATGATACTGAAGGAACTGGAAACAGAGGGCCTGTATTTCATCCGTCCCGAAGATGCATCGCCGCGGCAGATGAAATGGCTGGATGATTATTTTGAAAGAGAAATCTTCCCGGTAGTAACTCCTATGGCGGTGGATTCCTCCCATCCCTTCCCTTTCCTGGCTTCCAAGAGTCTGAACATTGCCCTGCTGCTGGAACGGAATGAGCGGGACATGACTCTGGATGAAGAAAACGATATTGACGTGAAGACGGCCATTGTGCCGGTGCCTTCGGTGCTGCCCCGGATTGTGCGGCTGCCGGACAATCCGGAGAATCCCTCCCGCCATGATTTCATGTTCCTGGAACAGGTGCTGTGCCACTTTGCAGCCCGCCTGTTTATCGGCTTTGACCTGCTGGAAGCCCGTCCTTTCCGCATTACCAGGGATGCAGACCTGAACCTGGACGAGGAAGATGCCCAGGATCTGGTGGTAGAAGTGGAAAAACAGCTGAAAAAGAGACAGCGCGGCGAAGCGGTACGCCTGGAATATGAACGGGGCACCAGCCGTTTCATGCGCCGGTTCATGACTTCTGAAATGAATCTGGGGTCTGAAGATATGTATGAAATTGACGGCCCTCTGGATGTGACCGCTTTCTTCTCCTTCTGCGGTATCAAGGGCTATGATAACCTTCGCTACCCCGAAGCTCATCCTCACCGCCCCTGGTCCATGATTCAGCTCAGTAAGGACGGCGGGAAGAATATTTTTGATATGATCAGGGAAAAGGACCTTCTGGTGCATCTGCCCTATGAGTCCTTCGATGATTCTGTAGTCAACTTCGTGGCTTCCGCCGCCTCGGATCCCAATGTGCTGGCTATCAAGCAGACTCTTTACCGCGTTTCCTCTTCCAGCCCCATTATTCAGGCTCTGGAGAAAGCGGCGCAGAACGGAAAACAGGTGACGGTGCTCATGGAAGTGAAGGCCCGGTTTGACGAAGCCAACAACATCCTCATGGCAAGGCGTCTGGAAAAGGCAGGGGCTCACGTCATTTACGGGCTGGTAGGGCTGAAAACCCATTCCAAGTGTACCCTGGTGATTCGCAGGGAAAAGGATGGCATCCGCCGCTATGTCCATGTGGCTACAGGCAACTATAATGCTTCCACCGCCAAACTGTATACGGACCTCGGCATTTTCACCTGCAACGACCGCTTCGGCAGTGATGCCTCCGCTTTCTTTAACCTCCTTTCCGGCTACTCTGATCCGCCGATTTGGGACTCTTTCATCGTGGCCCCCATTAACCTGCGCCAGCGGTGCATGGAGCTCATTGACCGGGAAATCCATTTTGCCCTGCAGGGAGAACCGGCCCATATGATTGCCAAAATGAACTCCCTTCTGGATAAGGAAATCATAGCCAAACTCTATGAAGCGTCCCGGGCCGGCGTGAAAATCGAACTTATCGTCCGGGGCATCTGCGTCATTATCCCTGGCATTCCGGGAGTGAGTGACAACATTACTGTGAGAAGTCTGGTTGGCCGCTTCCTGGAACACAGCCGCGTCTTCTGGTTCGCCAACGGCGGCAGGGAAGAGCTCTATATCGGCAGTGCCGACTGGATGCCGAGAAATCTAAATGACCGGGTGGAATTGATGATTCCGGTGAAGGATCCTGATATCTGCAGAAGGCTGAAAAACATGATTGATCTGGAACTGGCAGACAACCAGAAAGCCCACATTATGCAGTCCGATGGCAGCTGGCGGAAATTTATCGCCCCGGAAAACAAGGTGGCCGCCCAGGCTAGGTTCCAGAAGCTGGCAGAACAGAGGGACCGGGAGGATGAAATGACCCTGGCCCAGAAAATGGAACCTTATGTGCCGGTATTCGGTAAACATGAATAAAGAGGAAAAAGCCCTGAAATTCGGGGCTTTTTTTCATAGAATGATAGATTAATCAGAATGATTTGCAATAGAAAAAAGAAAGAGCATGAAAGAAATGAAGTCCTTCTCTTTTCCACTTTTGCCTTGAAATATTAATGATTTTGGGAGAATCTTATAAAAAACAGGGATTTTTATGCTATGGAGTCCCACTAAAGGCAAATATATAAGCGAACGCAAGTTTCATAAATCCCTTGACATGGGACAAAAAAGGGCCACCCCCAAGAAATAGAGCACGTTCCTAACAGTTTACAATCAGAGGCTCGGGAAACGTTCAGATAGGGCGGAAATTCGAAAAGAACGGCATATTCCGAACTCATCATATGCTAATTTATCTCTAATGTCCATTGCTGGGGGACAAAATTGACAATCAGCCATATTGGAAATATTCGATAAAAACAGGATAAAATGGATATTTTATGACTGCAGATATGATTTTATTGCACGAAATAAATAGGATGAATAAATGGAGAATATACGATGAATACTGAATAAAATCTGACTTTATAAAATGTAAACTCAATGAAATTTGACAAAAAGTCTACCTATGGTAGAATGACAGCCATAGGAGAGAAACATATGAAACATTCAACCTTTGAAAAAGCAGCAAAAGCAGCACTGTGCTCCCTTCTTCTTCTGTCCATGGCAGCCCAGACAGACCTTACCATGGCTTTTGGCTTTGGCACGGCCGATGAAGATAAAGTGGTCACAGTGTATGATGGCAAAACCAAAAAGGTGGTTACCACCAGGTCAAACAGCTTCAAAAAAGTGCTGAGCGAATCAGAAGTCACTCTGAATGCCTATGACAAATTCTGGACCAGCAGCAGCGATGTGAAAAATGGCGCTGTGGTGGTAGTGGAAAGAGCGGTGCCGGTCACCATTGTATCCGATGGCAGAGCCAAAACCGTGTATACCACCCAGCAGACCGTGCAGGGCGTGGTGAACGAAGCGGGATTTGACTGGAAGAAAATGATGCCCATCGAAGATGGTATGATGAAGGTCACCCAGGGCATGCAGATCCATGTGGTGCCTTATACTTCCCGGGTGGTGAACCGGACGGAATCCATTCCTGTTCATTATCAGAAGTGGTATGATGCCAGCCTGCAGCCGGGACAGCTGGAAGTGGTGCAGGAAGGCACCCCGGGCCGCAGGGAAGTGGAAATGGAAGAATACGTTTCTGACGGCAAGGTCATCAAGGCAGAAGCAGGAGATGTAAAAGTGATTGCCCACGGAACCCCGGGCATTGCCAAGAGCGGAGACGTGGAAGGTACCCAGGGCTATGTACGCAGCATGAGTGCCAGCGCCTATCATCCCACTGATGGCGATGGCTTCGGTATCACTGCTACCGGCACCAGGGCAGGTCATGGTACGGTAGCTGTAGATCCCAGAGTCATTCCCCTGGGCTCCACCGTTTATATTCCAAACTACGGCGAAGCAGTGGCAGCCGATACAGGGGGAGCCATTATCGGCGACCGTATCGACCTGTGCATGGAAACCTTCGAAGAATGCTACAATTTTGGAAGACAGAATGTGGAAGTTTTTGTGAATTATTAATTATTAATAGAGACAGATGAAACCGCAGAACCTGGCGCTCTGCGGTTTTTGCGTTTTTGGTGGGGCAGGTGCTGTCAGGCTTCCCTTTCGGTATGCCTCTCGATAAACCTCGTATAATCTCTGATTCCCATATGATATAATACAAGCCAGGAGGATTTTATGACGACCGTACTGATTGCTATTTTCGTAACTGTTTTCGACCAGCTGGTGAAATGGATTGTAGTCAGCCACATGGAGCTGGGTGAAACGATTCCGCTCATACGGAATGTATTTCATTTGACCTATATCCTGAACCCCGGCGCTGCCTTCGGCCTTCTGCCCCATCAGGACTGGTTTTTCCTGGCCATTGTGGCCGTTCTTTTCGCTGCTTTTTTCGTGATGAGGAAAAGAATCCCGGAAAAGCCTTTCTATTTTCCCGCGGCGGTGGGTATGCTTCTTGGCGGCGCTTTAGGAAACGGTATTGACCGCGTCCGTCTGGGGGCGGTGGTAGATTTTTTTGATTTCCGCATCTGGCCTATTTTTAATGTGGCCGATATTTTCATCTGCCTTGGCGTAGGTCTTATTGCTTTTTACTTTTGGAGACACAGTGAATGAACCAGATAACCTGTCATATTACGGAAAAAGAAGAGGGAACCCGGCTGGACAAGGTGCTGCAGGATGCCTCGGGGCTGACCCGGTCGGAGGTGCAGAACCAGATGAAGGAGGGAAGGGCTCTCCTTTCCTCCGGCAAAATGCTTCGGCCCAATTACCATGTGAAAGCGGGAGATGAAATTTCCTTTTCCTGGGAAGAAAAGAAGGAGCTCACGCTGGTGCCCCAGGACCTGCCCCTTCAAATTCTCTATGAGGATGAGGATATGATTGTGATTAACAAGGCCCGGGGTATGGTGGTGCATCCGGGCTTTGGAAATCCTGACGGTACGCTGGCCAATGGGCTCCTGTATCACTGCGGACTTTCCCTCCTTACTGCCTGTGAGGATCCCATCCGCCCGGGCATTGTGCACCGGCTGGACAAGGACACGTCCGGCGTTATGGTGGCGGCTAAATCGGCAAGGGCATTTCCTGTACTGAAGGAAGAAATCAGGGCCCATGAAGCCCAGCGCCATTATCTGGCCCTGGTTCACGGGCAGATGGAAGGAAATACAGGGGTTATCCGCCTGCCTCTGGGACGGAGCGTGAAGGATCGTATGAAATGGGACGTGCAGCCTAAAACAGGAAAGCCTGCAGTCACTCATTACAGAGTAGAGGAGTTTATGCCGGGCTATTCGTTCCTGGAACTGAAGCTGGAAACGGGCCGTACCCACCAGATTCGCGTGCACATGGCTTACATCGGCCATCCTGTGGTGAACGATCCTCTCTATGGGTGGAAGAAAGATCATTTTCCTATCGAAGGACAGGCTCTTCATTCCTGGACACTGGACCTCACGCATCCGGTCACCGGAAAGCCCATGCATTTTGAGGCACCGGTGCCGGAAGATTTGAAGCGCTGCCTTTCGATGGCCAGAAAAGGAGAAGCATAATGGATTACAGAAAGACTCATGTGCCGGGTTTTACTATCGGTACGGCGGAAGACAGGAAAGGCCTCACCGGTGTGACGGTCATTCTGGCGCCCAAAGAAGGCGCTTCGGCCGGCGTCGATGTGAGAGGCTGTGCACCGGGCACCAGGGAAACTGATTTATTGAGTCCGGAAAAGACGGTGCAGAAAATCCATGCTGTCGTTCTTTCCGGCGGTTCTGCCTTCGGGTTGGAGGCAGACAGTGGCGTTATGAATTACCTGGCAAAGCAGGGAGCAGGATTTCCGGTAGGTGATATTACAGTGCCCATTGTCTGCGGCGCCGTACTTTTTGATTTGTCCATAGGCAGCAGCCATGCCCATCCGGATATACAAATGGGCTATCTGGCAGCTTCCAGAGCCTCTGATACATTTCCTGTGGGCTGCTATGGCGCCGGTACCGGCGCGTCCGTAGGAAAACTCAGGGGATTTGCCCATGCCATGAAAAGCGGCGCCGGCTATGCGGAATTCGGACTTCCCGGCGGCCTCTATGTGGGCGCCTACATGGCAGTTAATGCCTGCGGCGAAATCTATGAAGGAGATCACATTCTGGCCGGTGCACTGTCCGATGATGACAGCCATTTTATTTCTTCCCATGAACTGATGATGAAAGGCTTTCAAAGGCACATGGGCACTAATACATCTATCGGCTGTGTGATGACCAATGCCAGGCTTACCAAGGCGGAATGCAAAGCAGTATCCGGCATGGCTCATGATGGCTATGCCAGGGCCATCCGTCCGGTCCATACCACTATGGACGGAGATACGGTATTCACCATGGCCTCCGGCGAAGTGGAAGCGCCGGTGGACACGGTGGGCTATCTGGCAGAAGAAGCAATCCGCCTGGCCATTCTGGATGCCGTAAGGAGTGCGGAATCCATGGGCGGTAGGCCGGCTTTTTCGGACATGGTAAGGAAGTTATCAGAAAAGTAAGGCCCCTTCTGAGGAAAGAACTCTTTGCATCATCAAAAAATCCCTTTTTTCCCATCGAAAAAAAGGGATTTTTTGATGGAAAAAGGGGAGGAAATGATATAAAATATAGGACACTTGCAGAAAATCACAGGCGCTTTTCTTGAGAAATCTCAGGAGCGCCCACGGCATCCAAATCTTCAACAAGGCAGATCCGGCGAAGGGATTCCTGCTTTTTCAAATAACCTGTCATTTCCGGAACATGCCGGATAGAAAGAAGTCAAATGAAAAACGAATATGCAGCAGTGAAAGACACTGCTTCTGATACAGAAAACGGCTTTCCTTCCAAGGGAGGAAAGGGAAACCGCATTTCAGGGCTTGATGGCCTTCGGACCCTGGCTATCACGGGGGTTACCCTGTTTCATATGTTTCCCCATACAATCCGGGGCGGCTGGCTGGGAGTATCCCTCTTTTTCGTACTGACCGGCTGTCTTCTGGCCTATACGAGCGAAAAGAGCAGAATCAGCCATTCCTTTTCCCTCCGGTCTTATATATGGAAAAGAATTAAACGGATATACCCCTCTCTCCTGATTATGATTTTACTGACGGTAGGGATATATTCCGTCCTGGCGCCGGATGTGATCAAAGCCATCCGGATGGAAGTGGTATCGGTGGTGCTGGGATACAATAACTGGTGGCAGATTAGCGAAAATGCTGATTATTTTACCAGAATGGCCAATCAGTCTCCTTTTACCCATCTCTGGTTTTTGGGAATCGAACTGCAGTACTACCTGCTGTGGCCTCTTCTTTTTGGTCTCTATATAGCCGTTTCCAGAGTGCTGAGTCCCCGGGCCGGCACATTTCTCTTTCTGGCAGGTGGTGTGGCAGCCATGGGAATCATGCCTTTTGATTTTGGGGAAGGCATGAATATGACAAGGCTTTATTACGGCACAGATACCCGAATTTATGCCCTTCTTCTTGGCGGGGCTCTGGGATTTTACCTGGCCCGTCGTACTTTGTCCAAAGAAATGGGAACTTTCCGGAAAAGAGGAGTCTCTTTGCTCTACCTCCTCGCACTCCTTTTCACAGGCGCCGGTTATGTGCTGCTGGACGGCCAGTTTCCCCAGGTTTATCAGTGGGCCATGGGGGCTTATACCCTGGTATTTCTGCTGCTTCTTCTCTGGACAGCGGACAGCAGGCTTCCTTTTGGACAGCTCATGGATAATCACCTTTTCCGTTGGATTGGCAAATACAGCTATGGCATTTTCCTGTGGCAGTACCCAGTTATTTTCCTTTTCCGCTATATGAAATGGGAAGGAACCATGCCTTATGCCATGGAAGCGCTGGAGCTTCTGCTAATCCTTCTTCTCTCGGTGTGGACGGAGCTTCTTTCAGGGCTTCTTTCCGTCCCTTCCCGGCTCTTTCTTCACCCGAGAAAAATGGCGATTCAGGCGGCAGCCATCCTTCTGATTTCCCTGCCCGCTTTTCCCTTCATGGCCTACGGATGCCGGGGCATCTGGAATTCCGCCGACAGCCGGGCTGCGGATATGGCTGAAATGAAGGAACAGTTTGCAGAAAATGAAAAGATGCTGGAAGCCCAGCAGACTGAAGCTGTTCCCATTCCTGAGGAGAAGGGGGCTGAGAGCCGGCCTGCTCTGGATCATGTTGCCTGCATCGGGGATTCTGTCATGCTTGGTTCTGCCATGGCACTGAGAGATGTGCTCCCGGACTGCTACATTGATGCCAAGGTATCTCGTTATGTGGGCGCTGGTCTTGACGTGGCCCGTCAGATGAACCAGATGGGAGTCCTCGGAAATACGGTGGTGGTTTCTCTTGGTACCAATGGTCCTCTGGATGGTCAGTACGAAGAGGAAACCCGGGGCCTTTTGGACTATCTGGGCCCTGACCGCCATATTTTCTGGGTCACCGTCCACTGTCCCGCCACCAGCTGGCAGGACAGCAATAATGCCTATTTGAGACAGATAGCCCGGGCATATCCTAATGTCACACTGGTAGACTGGCAGGGGGAAGTGACAAAGCATCCTGAATGGCTGGGAGGGGACAATATCCATCCCAATAACGAAGGCACCGCAGCCTATGCAGCCCTGATCCATGATGCTATAGTATCAAAGATGTAGGGAACCGCCTTTCTCATTTCTGTGGGGAAAAGGACAGAGTTTCCTGCGAGCCGGAAGCAGCTCCCTTGTGGGGCTGCTTTTTTGTTTCACAGGCGGGAAAGGAGAGGCAAAAAAATTTCTGTCTGGCGTGAGGAAGATGGTATCCTTATAAACAGGAAACTGGTGGCGAAAGTTTTCATAATTCTTTTTGAAACAGATGGGTGAACAGAATGGGCCAGGACTCTCTCTATTTTACCTTGCCATGATCATTCTCATTTGCTAAAATAAAAGCTACGGGTTTTACTTATATTTGACAATGATATCCGTGTATATATAGTTTTCAGGTCGTTTGCAGCAGGAGGAACAATGGCAGATTTAACAGCCCTGATTCTGGCTGCCGGACAGGGGACTCGCATGAAGTCCGCTTTACCGAAGGTTCTGCACCGCGTGTGCGGTGTGCCTATGGTGGAGCAGGTAATCCGGGTGGTACGGCAGGCCGGTTTTGCAAAGTGTGTGGTAATTACAGGATTTAAGGAAGAGCTGGTGAGGAAGGATCTTTCAGGACAGCATGTGGATTTTGTCCACCAGGCAGAGCAGCTTGGCACAGGCCATGCGGTGATGCAGGGGGCTCCTCTCCTGACAGACCGGGAGGGTTATGTGCTTGTCATCTGCGGCGATACCCCTCTTCTTCGGAGTGAAACGATTGCATCCCTGGCAGAGACCTGCCGGAAGGAAAATGCATCTGCTGCCGTACTGACAGCCATTCTGACTGATCCTTTCGGCTATGGCCGTGTTCTTCGGGATGAGAAAGGCCAGATGACTTCCATTGTGGAGCAGAAGGACGGCACGCCAGAGCAGCTGGCAGTCCATGAAATCAATACTGGCACCTATGTATTCAAGGCAGGCCCTTTGCTGGATGCTTTGAAGAAAATCGATAACAAAAATGCGCAGGGCGAATATTACCTGACCGATGTGTTTGAAATTATGATTCGTGAAGGGCAGAAGGTCATTCCTGTGGCAGCAGAGGATGCTGACGAAACCATGGGTGTCAATTCCAGAGTCCAGCTGGCAGCTGCAGACCGGGTTCTCCGTCTTAGAAAGGCAGAAGAGCTGATGGCCCGGGGAGTCAGCATTATCAATCCGGAAAACACCTACGTGGAACAGGATGTGGAAGTGGGACAGGATACCATTTTGTATCCCGGTACCATTCTCCAGGGAAAGACAGTGATTGGTAAAGACTGCATTATCGGCCCTGATACCCAGCTCACCGATGTGACTGTGGGGGAAGGCACCCATCTCAACCGGGTCTATGCCCATGAATGCACTATCGGGAATTTTGACGAAATCGGACCTTTCGTCCATCTCCGCCCGAACACGGTGCTCCATGACCATATTAAAATCGGTAATTTCGTAGAAGTGAAGAATTCCACCGTAGATGACGGCACTAAACTGCCTCACCTCATTTACTGCGGTGATTCGGATTTAGGCAGGAATGTGAATTTCGGCTGCGGTACTGTTACCGTCAATTTCGATGGAAAGACAAAGCACCGCTGCCGGGTGGACGACCATGCCTTTATCGGCTGCAATACGAACCTGGTAGCACCGGTACATATCGGTGAAAGGGCCTTCACTGCCGCTGGTTCCACCATTACTAAAGATGTGCCGGCCAAGGCGCTGTCCGTGGCAAGGGCCCGTCAGACGAACATTGAAGATTGGGTGAAGGAAGACACCTATAAGGATTGATTTCCTTTTATAAAATCTTATTTTTCACTGTTATTTTACCGGTAAACTGGTATATAATAAAAGCATAGGATAGTGGATGATGGGATTCTATCCACAGACCATGGAAAAACTTTTTACACTTTCACATTGAAAGGAAAGGGAGAGGCAGCAAAATGGACATGGAAGACACTTCTAAACTGAAGATTTTTACAGGAACCGCACACCCGGCACTGGCAAAGGAAATTTCTGACTACATCGGAGTGCCGCTGGGAAAGGCTATCTGCGGACGTTTCAACAATGGTGAAATTCAGGTCATGATTAATGAAAGTGTCCGCGGCAAGGACTGCTTCATCATTCAGCCTACCGGGGCACCGGTTAATGATAACCTCATGGAAATGCTTATCATGGTAGATGCCCTGAAGAGAGCTTCTGCCCGTCACATTACGGTGGTGGTGCCTTACTATGGCTATGCCCGTCAGGATAGAAAAACAAGGGGCCGTGAACCAATCAGTGCCAAGCTGGTGGCAGACCTCATGTCCACTGCCGGTGTGACCAGAGTGGTGACCATGGACCTCCATGCAGGCCAGATTCAGGGCTTCTTCGACGTACCGGTGGATCACCTCATGTCTGCATCCCTTCTGGCAGACTATGTGAAATCTAAAAACCTGGATAACCTGACTATCGTTTCCCCGGACCTGGGCGGTGTAACCCGTGCCCGTGAACTGGCTGACAGAGTAGGTGCACCGATTGCCATCATTGAAAAGCGCCGTCCGGAACCGGGTGTTGCCAAAGTGATGAACATCATCGGTGATGTGAAAGACAGAAACTGCTTCATTGTGGATGATATCGTAGATACTGCCGGCTCCCTCTGCGAAGGTGCCAAAGCGCTTGCTGAATATGGTGCCAGAGATGTGTATGCTGCCGTATGCCATCCTGTACTTACTGACCCGGCTACAGAGAGAATCAGAAATTCCAACATTAAGGAACTGATTGTGACTAATTCCCTTCCTATCCCGAAAGAAAAAATCCAGGACAAACTCACCGTTCTTTCCATCGCTCCGCTCCTGGGCGAAGCCATCCTCCGTATTTTCCACGATGCTTCCGTAAGCCAGCTCTTCGATAAATAATGAAAATTATTGCAGGACTTGGAAATCCGGGGAAAGAGTATGAGCATACCCGCCACAACATGGGCTTCGATGTAATCGATGAACTGGCCCGTCGCTGGCATGTGACTCTCTGGAAGGAGGACATGAAGGCGGAAATCGGTCAGACCCTGGTAAACGGGGAAAAGGTGCTCCTGGTAAAGCCTCTGACCTATATGAATAATAGCGGCGAAGCGGTAGGGGCCATTGCCCGCTACTACAAGGTGGATTTGGATGATATTTATATTATCTGCGATGATCTGGACCTGCCGCCGGGAAAGACAAGAATCCGTAAAAAAGGAGCTTCCGGCGGACACAACGGGATTAAATCCCTCATCGCCCATCTGGGAAGTGAAAATTTCAACCGTTTCCGCATCGGTGTAGGCCATCCTCAAGACGGTCACACAGTGGTGGAGCATGTGTTAAGCCGTCCCTACGGAGAAGATATCCAGAAAATTGAAGACGCAAAGATTCATACAGCAGACTCCATTGAATCCGCCCTGAAGGACGGAGTGGACCATGCCATGAATGTGTTCAATCCCAAAAGAAAAGGATAATAGACAGAGGCAGTTTCTCCGGAAACTGCCTCTTTTATGGAAGGAGAAAGAATGAAAGGAACCCTCATCGTACTGGAAGGAATTGATGGCAGCGGTAAAGAAACCCAGTCTGCCCTTCTGGAGAAGAAACTGAGGCAGGAAAAAAGGGAAGTCATGCATGTATCCTTTCCTGACTATGACAGCCCCTCGTCATCTCTGGTGAAAATGTATCTGAAAGGAGACTTTGGCAGGGACCCTTCTGATGTCAATCCCTATGCAGCCTCCCTTTTTTATGCGGTAGACCGCTTTGCTTCCTATCGCATGAAATGGAAGAGCTTCTACGAAAAGGGCGGCATCATCATTGCCGATCGCTACACTACCAGCAACATGGTGCATCAGATGACCAAGTATGAAGATGCAGAGAAAAGGGAAGAATTCCTCTCCTGGCTGGAAAAAACGGAATATGAGGAACTGGAGCTGCCAAGGCCCGATCTGGTCATTCTTCTTGATATTCCTCTTTCGGTGTCCGAAGGCCTGGTTAAAAAAAGAGCCCTTCAGGGAGGATCCATGGATATCCACGAGCAGCATCTGGACTATCTGAAGAAATGCTGCGGCGCTTACCAGGAGCTGGTTGACCGGTATGGCTGGAAACGGATTTCCTGTACAAGAGATGGAAAACTCCGAAGCATCGAGGCTATTGGTATAGATGTGGCGCAGGCAGCAGCGGCAGTGATGAAATAGTCCATAGGCGGAAGGCGGGCGGGATTTTAAAAGAAGCAGCCTCTTATACTTTGACATATAGGGCGGGCTTATGCCTGGAAGACTTACCCTGTCGCGGCTCTGCCCTCTTGCCTTTCCTGTTCAATCTGTTATAATAATAGAGAATTTTGAATCTCTTCAGGGCGGGGTGCAAGTCCCCACCGGTGGTAAAGCCCACGAACCTCATCATAGAGGTAGGTCTGGTGAAATTCCAGAGCCGACGGTATAGTCCGGATGAAAGAAGAGTGGACCTGGCATGATGAATCCACCTCCCTGGAAGAAAGGAAGGTGGATTTTTTTGCGTATCGATGAAGATAGAAAATTTATGGCCCGGGCGCTGGAACTGGCAGTACGGGGAATGGGCCATGCAAGACCAAACCCCATGGTAGGGGCGGTGATTGTCAAAGATGGCCGGATTATCGGCGAAGGCTGGCATGAAAAATTCGGCGGGCCCCATGCGGAGGTGAATGCCTTTGCTCACTGTACGGAAGACCCTTCGGGGGCTACCCTTTATGTGACACTGGAGCCTTGCAGCCATTATGGAAAGACTCCGCCCTGTGCAGATCTCATCATTGAAAAGGATATTGACCGGGTAGTCACGGCCATGGTGGACCCGAACCCCCTGGTTTCAGGAAAAGGCATCTGCCGCCTTCGGGATGCAGGCATTTTTGTAACTGTTGGCGTTATGGAGAAGGAAGCGCGGAAGCTGAATGAAGTATTTCTGAAATACGTGACGGAGCATAAGCCTTTTGTCTTGTATAAAGCGGCCATGTCCCTGGATGGAAAAACAGCCTGCCACACCGGGGACTCCAAATGGATTTCCTCAGAGGATTCCCGGGAAGAGGTCCACGTGCTCCGGGGCTGCTATAAGGGAATCATGGTGGGAGCCGGTACGGTGATGGCCGACAATCCCCTTCTGACCGCCCGCACGGAAGGGCTGGATGATCCGGTACGGATTATTGTGGATGGAAATCTGTCGGTGCCCCTGAAAGCCAGGGTGTTCCAGGAAGGCGGGGATGTGATTGTCCTTACCACCACCTCTTCTGATGAAAAGAAGCGGGAGGAACTCACGAAACTGGGCGTGGACATTATCATGACTGACAGCGATCAAAAAGGAAAGGTGGATCTGGCTTCTGCCATGACCGGCCTGGCCCTGAAGGGAATTGACGGCATCCTTCTGGAAGGCGGCGCTTCCCTGGCGGCATCAGCCTTTGAAGCAGGTATTGTGGATAAGGTACGCATTTATGAAGCACCCAAAATCATCGGTGGCGTTGGGGCACCGGGCCTTATTGGCGGTATCGGCGCCTCTTCCATGGCTGAGGCGGTGAAGCTCAGAGATATGTCCACTGAAACCTGCGGAGGAGACCTTGTAATCGAAGCTTATGTGGACAAGGGAAAGAAAGAGGCCGCCGATGAGCGGATTGACCGTCTGGAGGAAGAAGTAAAGGAAGGACCGGAAGCGCCAAAAACAGAAGAGTCTTCCGGAAATGAAATATAATATGTTTACAGGAATCGTAGAAGAAATCGGCCGCATCCATCATATTTCCAAAGCCGGCAGGGCTGAGAAACTGGTGATTTCCTGCCACAGGGTGTTGGAAGGGACAAAAATCGGCGACAGCATTGCCGTGAACGGGACTTGTCTTACGGTGACTGCCATGGACAGCAGGTCCTTTACTGCTGATGTGACGCCGGAAACCATGCGGCGCACTGCTTTTTCCCTTTTTCGCCCCGATACACCGGTGAATCTGGAAAGAGCTCTTCGCCTTTCGGACCGTCTGGGCGGTCATATCATGATGGGCCATGTGGATGGAACGGGCCGCATCCTTTCTATGGAAAAGGATGATAATGCAGTCAATATTTCGATTTCCATCGACCGGAAATGGATGCGCTATATCATAGAGAAAGGATCCGTTGCGGTGGACGGCATCAGCCTCACCGTAGCAGAAAGGACAGATCAGTCCTTTTCCATTGCCCTTATTCCCCATACGGGCAGTGAGACGGCCCTCCTTTGGAAGCACCCGGGGGACCTGGTGAATATTGAATGTGACTACTTGGGAAAATACGTAGAGCAGCTCTTGAAAGAAGGCCCGAAAGAAGGTCTCACCATGGGTATGCTGGAAACTTTGGGGCATGGAGGACATTATGGATTATAAATTTGACAGTATTGAAGAAATTATTGAAGAAATCAGGAAAGGGCATATCGTCATTATGCAGGATGCCGAATCCAGGGAGAATGAGGGGGATTACATCTGCGCCGCTGAATTTGCTACGCCGGAAAATGTGAACCGCATGGCATCAGAGGCTAAGGGCGTCATCTGTATGCCCATGTCCGAAGAAATGGCAGATGCTCTCTATCTGGGGCCCATGATTCGTCATAATACGGATAATCATCACACCGCTTTCCTGGAATCCATAGACTACAAAGATTCCGGCACCGGCGTATCGGCTGCTGCCCGTTCCATGACAGCCCTGGAAGCGGTGAAGGACGGCGCAAAACCAGGAGATTTCAGAAGACCTGGCCATCTTTTCCCGCTGAAAGCAAAGAAATGGGGCGTTCTGGAACGTCAGGGCCATACGGAAGCCACCGTAGACCTGGCCCGTCTGGCAGGTCTTAAGCCTGCCGGCCTTTGCTGCGAAATCATGAATCCCGATGGTACTATGGCCAGAAGGGATGATCTTTTCAAGCTGGCCAGGGAAAAGGGCATGAAAATCGGCAATATCCAGGAACTGATTGAATACAGAAAGAAACATGAAAAACTGGTAGAAGAAGTGGCAGCTGCCAAACTTCCTACCAAGTATGGCAATTTTGAAATTCACGGGTTTGTGAATCTTCTGAATGATGAACACCATGTGGCTCTGACCATGGGGGATGTTTCCGATGGCACACCGGTTCTCTGCCGCATTCATTCCGAGTGCCTGACTGGTGACTGCTTCGGGTCTCTCCGCTGCGACTGCGGCCAGCAGCTCTCTGCTGCCATGAAGCAGATTGCCAAAGAAGGAAGAGGTGTTCTGGTTTATCTCCGTCAGGAGGGACGCGGCATTGGTCTCATTAATAAGATCAGAGCCTATGCACTCCAGGATCAGGGGTATGATACGGTGGAAGCCAATTTGAAACTTGGCTTTGCGGCTGATCTTCGAGAATATATGACGGGGGCCCAGATTTTAAAGAGCCTGGGAGTTTCTAAAATCCGTCTCCTCACCAATAATCCTCAGAAAATGGATGAAGTAAAGGACTATGGTATTACCATTACCGAAAGAGTGCCCATTGAAATCGCTCCTACCAGGGAAGATGAATTCTATCTTAAAACCAAGCAGGAAAAAATGGGCCATATGTTGAAGCTGGACAAAGATATTGAAGAACCAAAGGCATAAGAAACGAATTGATTTATATCGTTTCATCCGTGTTTTCATAGCTGAATCAAGAGATAAAGGAGTAGAAAATGAATATTATTTCCGGACTTTTTAATGAGAATCAGATTCGTGTAGGCATTGTGGCTTCCCGTTTCAATGAAGTCATCGTTTCCAAACTCATTGACGGTGCAGTGGACGGCCTTTCCCGTCATGGGGTGGATATGGACAAGGTGGACCTGGCCTGGGTGCCCGGTGCCTTTGAGATTCCTCTGGCTGCCAAAAAAATGGCTGAAAGCGGACGGTATGATGCAGTCATCTGTCTGGGCGCCGTAATTCGCGGGGAAACGGACCACTATGAACATGTGGCCACCGAAGTAACCAAGGGCGTGGCCATGGCTTCCCTTTCCAGCGGTGTGCCTGTGCTCTACGGTGTGCTTACCACCGACACCATTGAACAGGCAATCAACCGGGCCGGTCTGAAGTCCGGCAACAAGGGCTTTGAATGTGCCATGGATGCTCTGGAAATGGCAAGCCTCTTCAAGAAGCTGGATCAATAAGATTTTTAAGAAAAGTCATCGGATGCACCGATGGCTTTTTAAAATGAAATTTCTCCTCCGGGAAATATGATATAATAATACGATAACGGTTATAAACTCATGCATTCATTACAGGAGGAAAGTCGTGGAAGAAAAGCGGCTCACAGATGAAAAATACTACTATACCATTACCTATGGCTGTCAGATGAACGAAAATGATACAGAACGTATCAATGGACAGCTGGAGGATCTGGGATACAAGCCGGCGGAAAACATGGAGGATGCAGATATTGTGATTATGAATACCTGCTCCGTCCGGCAGAACGCGGAAGAAAAGGTGTATGGTAAAATCGGGGAAATTAAGAAACTGAAAGACAAAAATCCCCGTATGCTTCTTGGCATTGCAGGCTGCATGGCCCAGGAAAATAAGGGAAAACTGATTGAACGGATGCCTATTATCGATTTCGTCATCGGACCTTACCACATTCATGACCTGAAGGATATTATTTCCAGAGAAAATGCCCGGGGTGGCCATATCGTAAAGACAGAGCGTAATCCCCATAGCGTGAGGGATTACAGCGAACTCCGCTCCGTGCGGAAATCCAGGATTTTTGCATGGATTCCCATTATGCAGGGCTGCAACAAGTTCTGCACCTACTGCATCGTCCCCTACGTGCGGGGACGGGAGATCAGCCGTACCATCGATGATATCTGCCGGGAAATCAAAGGACTGGCAGAAGAGGGATACAAGGAAATTACTCTTCTGGGGCAGAACGTGAATTCCTATGGTCTTGATTTCCGGAACGGCACCAACTTCGGAGACCTGATCCGGGCTATTGACAAAATCGACGGCATCGAAAGAGTGCGCTACATGACTTCCCACCCCAGGGATATGACCTTTGATATGATTGATGCCATGGCTGCTTCTCCCAAAGTGGTGCGTCACATGCACCTTCCGGTGCAGCATGGTTCCAATGAAATGCTGAAACAGATGAACCGGGGCTATACGATCGAACATTTCAAAGAGCTGGTGAATTATGTGCGGCAGAAAATGCCTGATGTGGCTCTTACCACGGATCTCATTACTGGCTTCCCCGGTGAAACGGAAGAAATGCATCAGGAAACCATAAAGCTTCTGAAGGAAGTGCGCTTTGACTCTGCCTACACCTTCATCTATTCCCCCAGAACCGGCACACCGGCGGCGCGGATGGAAAACCAGATTGATGATGAAACCAAGCATCGCCGGCTCCAGGAGCTCATGGATACCCAGAATGAAATTTCTCTGGAACTGAACAGGGAAATGGAAGGGAAAAACTGGGAAATTATTATTGAAGGTCCTTCCAAACAGGATCCAAACCACTGGTTTGGCAGAACTTCCACCAATAAAATGATTCTCTTCCCCTATGAAGAGGGAATCAAGGTAGGAGATACCAGAATGGCCAAAGTGGACACTGCCCAGACCTGGGTGCTGAAGGGGGAGCTTCTCTGACCTCAAAGGACAAAGGCCTCTGTCAAGCTTAGAAACCCTTACACCTAAGGATGCCGGATATTTTAATATATAATCCTTCCATACAAAGAAACCAAAAGAACGGGGTGATGACATGGCAAAAACGCCTTTAATGGAACAATACAGAAAGGTGAAGGACCAGTATAGGGACTGCCTTCTTTTTTACCGCCTGGGCGATTTCTATGAACTTTTTTATGACGATGCAGTGACTGCATCCCATGAGCTGGAGCTCACGCTGACCGGGAAGAACGCAGGCGCCGAAGGACGGGTGCCTATGTGCGGCGTTCCTTTTCATGCGGCGGAAATCTACATTTACCGGCTGATCCAGAAGGGGTACAAGGTGGCTATCTGTGAGCAGCTGGAAGACCCGAAGAAGGCCAAAGGCCTGGTCAAACGGGATGTAATCCGGGTCATTACTCCAGGAACCATTCTTTTTGAAAATTCCATTGCCGACAAATCCAACAATTATCTGATTTACATTATGGAAACGGATAAGGAACTAGACGCAGTGCTTTCCGACGTGTCTACCGGTGAATGCTGGTGGGGCGTATGGGATAAGAAGAAGGAGAGGGACGATTTCTTCGACATGCTTTCGGTATACTCTCCGGCCGAGGCGGTATGCAGTGTATCCGATGACTTTTACAGTAAACTGACGGGTTTTGCATCTGCCAGACTGGGGGCCTGCCTTATATCCCGGGCTGAAGGGGAAGAGGAAGGAAATCTTCCTGAAGCTTGTGCTTCCATTGACAATGAGAATGTGAAGACAGTGTTCCGCCGCCTTTCTGCCTATATCCGGGATGTGATGAAATCGGAGGTTTCCGTATTTCATTCAGTCCTTCCCATTCGGGAAGATCATACCCTGACCCTGTCGGAGGAATGCCTTCGGAATCTGGAAATTACCAGAAATATGAGGGATGGCGGCAGGAAGGGAACTCTTCTTGAACTTCTGGATTATACCCACACCGCCATGGGTGCTAGGCTTCTGAAACGGTGGCTGGAACGGCCTTTGACCGATGTGAACCGCATTATCCTGCGGCAGGACGGCATAGAGGAGCTTACCAATCACATGACGGAGCTCACAAATCTGGAGGACATGCTCTCCCAGGTCTTTGATTTCGAGCGTATTCTTTCCCGTATCGAAGCCAATTCTACCTCTCCCAAAGATTTACTGGCTCTGAAGGCAAGCCTTCGCATGATTCCGGAAATCAAAAAACTTCTATCCGGTGCAGGCTCTGTGATTCTGAAGAAGATCAATGCCCAGATCGGAATTCATGGTCCGGTATTTGATCTGCTTGACCGTTCTATGAATGAAAATGGCACTGGCAATGTGAGGGACGGAAAGTACATTAAGGAAGGCTTTTCTGCAGAACTGGATGAAGTGAGGTCTCTTTCTGAAAACAGTCAGCAGTATATTGCGGATCTGGAGGAAAGAGAGAAGACAAAGACCGGCATCAAACTGAAAATCGGTTTTAATAATGTATTCGGCTACTATTTTGAAATTTCCAATGCCAATAAGATTCCTATTCCACCCTACTACATGAGAAAGCAGACTCTGGTCAATGCAGAGCGCTACATTACACCGGAATTAAAGGAATTTGAGGCCAAAGCGCTGACGGCTAAGGAAAAGACAGAAGAACTGGAGCTTAAAATCTATCAGGCTGTGAAAGCAGAAATCCGGCCGGAAATTCCGGATATGCAGAAAACGGCGAGGGCGCTGGCAGCCTTGGACTGCATTGCCAGTCTTGCCAGAGCGGCGCTGAAGGACCGCTATACCAGGCCCCAGATTACAAATAGCCGGGAGGGCCGGATTTCCATCCAAGATGGCCGCCATCCCATGGTAGAACACGCCTTGAAACGAGAAATGTTCGTGCCCAACGATACGGAGCTCAACCATCATGATCAGGAAATCCTTGTCATTACTGGACCCAACATGGCAGGCAAATCTACCTATATGCGTCAGGTGGCGGTGCTGACCATTATGGCCCAGACAGGGTCCTTCATTCCTGCGAAAAGCGCTTCCTTCTCGCCGGTGGACCGCATTTTCACCAGGGTAGGAGCCACCGATGATATTTCTACAGGTCAGAGTACCTTCATGGTAGAAATGCAGGAGGTATCTCATATTCTTCGTCATGCTACCAGAAACAGCCTCATTCTTCTGGACGAAATCGGCCGGGGCACCAGCACCTATGACGGTATGAGCATTGCCCGGGCGGTGGTGGAGTACATTGACAGGAAAATTCATGGCTTTACCCTTTTTGCCACCCATTATCACGAGCTGTCGGTCATGGCTGATGAAAGCAGTCATATTAAAAACTATACTGTTTCTGTCAAGGAAAGGGGAAAGGAAATCACCTTCCTCCGCCGCATCATCCCCGGCTGTGCTGACAGAAGCTACGGCATCCATGTGGCTCGCCTGGCGGGACTGCCGGAATCCCTTCTGAAGCGGGCTGATGAAATTCTTCAGGGACTGGAGGAAGAGGGAAACAACCAGGCTCCTGTGAAATCGGCGCCTGAAAAACAGGCATCCCCGGGACTCGATCTTTTTACATCTCCTATTATTGATGAACTGGCCCATATGGACGTTATGAGCAAGACGCCCATTGAGGCTATGGAAATTCTCTTCCGCTTAAGCAAGGAAGCCAAGGAGGGCAGATAATGGCAGTTATTCATATTCTGGATGAAGTCACCGCCAACCAGATAGCCGCCGGTGAGGTGGTAGAGCGTCCGGTGAATGCAGTGAAGGAACTGGTGGAAAATGCAGTGGACGCCAGTGCCTCTTCCATTGAGGTGGAAATCGCAGACGGCGGCATGACATATATCCGTGTCACCGACGACGGCTGTGGCATGACGGAAGAGGATGCCAAACTTTCTGTTATCCGCCATGCTACCAGCAAGATTTCCTCTGTAGATAACATTTATCACATTGCATCCCTGGGCTTTCGCGGCGAAGCACTGCCCAGCATTGCTTCCGTTTCCAGAGCCACTATTACCACCAGGCGGAGCGAGGATAATGAGGGAACGGTATTGGAAATGACCGGCGGCGAAATCACCGAAGTCAGGCCTGCCGGTGCTCCTGCCGGCACCACCGTGGAAGTGAGGGACCTCTTCTACAATGTGCCGGCCCGAAAAAAATTTTTGAAATCAGAACGAACCGAATCTTCCCGTATCAACAGCATGGTGGGGAAACTGGCTCTGGCCAATCCGGATATTGCCTTTCGGCTTATTAATAACGGAAGGACCGTCATTGAAACGCCGGGCAATGGAAGACTGATGGATGTGGTTTCCGCTTTATACGGCACAAAGACGGCCGGCGAAATGCTTCCAGTGGAAGAAGAAGGGGAACATATTGCCTTGGAAGGACTGATTTCCAAGCCTTCTCTTCTGAAGAGCAGCCGCCAATACCAGACCATCATCATTAACCGGAGGGTGGTGGATAGTGCAGTGGTATCCAAGGCTGTGGACAATGCTTATCATTCCCTGCTGCCGAAGAATGGATATCCGCTCATGGTTCTTTCGTTCCAGGTGCCGCCGGAAAGCATTGATGTGAACGTTCATCCCCAGAAAAGGGAAATTAAATTCTCTGATGAGCAGTCTGTATTCCGCCTGGTGTACCATGGCGTACTGGGCACTCTGACGTCCCAGTCCACCGCCGATACCATTGCCAGAGAAATGATTCATGACCCCGGTCATGAAGTGGTGAAAGAACATGATTTCAACCCCGGTTCTATCAGAGTGGAAGACAAACCTCTCGGCAAACCGGACATCGGGCTTTCCGAAGAAACCAGACCGAAAATGTTCTGGGGAGAACTGTCTCCTTCTTATGAAGAAAGCCGGGGGCAAGGGGCTGATCATTTCGGAGAAAGAAGAGCTCCTTCCTTTGCGCCGGACACAGAAGAGAAGGACCTTTTCACAAACCGCTCTGTTTTTGACGAATATCGAAAAGAAGAGCCGAAGCGGGAACATCTGGAGACGGATCCCCTTTTTGAAGAAGAAAAGCAGGAAGATCCGGTTATTCCCCTGGGACAGGTATCGGACTGTTTTATTCTCTGTCAGCATGGGAAAGATCTTCTCATCATCGATCAGCATGCTGCCCATGAAAGGGTGCGTTACGACCATCTGGCGGAAAGAGCGGAAGGTATACCGGTGCAGGAAATCCTCATACCCTATCTCATCCATGTGGACAGCGGAGACGTCAATCTTCTGGAGGACCATCGGGCGGATATAGAGAAACTGGGGATTACCTTTGAACAGGCAGGACCTGACGTGATTCGCATTACCGGATCTCCTGAAGATCTTTCTGCTGCTGAAATGGAACGGGTTATGGGGGATATAGTGAAGGCATACCATGAAAAGGATGTGCCTTCGCCGGAAACCATGCGTCACCGCATGATGGCCTATGCTGCCTGTCGGGGCGCTATCAAGAGGGGGGACCCTTTGAATATCCGACAGATGAAAGAACTGATTCGCGATCTCTTTCATACATCCCGCCCCTTCGTATGTCCCCATGGACGGCCTACCATTGTAAAATTCACGCCTGTTGAATTGGGAAGGCTTTTCAAACGGCCATGAACACAGGAGTGACCACTATTAGAAACTACAGCCGTCCAGTGCGGGATGAGGCAAAGGAAAGAGCCAGAGCCCTAGCCCTGCCTTATATTCCCCGGGAGGGGACCCTTGAAGAGATGGCAGCGATGAACCACATGGATGGCTTTCTCATCTATGGGAAAAAGCAGCCTTCCTTCTGGACAGGCGGGGAAGAATACCGTTTCCATCTGGGCACGGCCGTACTTCGCACAGCTCAGATGGAAAGAGGAAACAGCGACCGCCTATGCCGGCTCCTTCCTCCAGAAAGACCGCTCTCCGTACTGGATGCCACCTTTGGCCAGGGTGGTGATTCTACCGTCATGAGCTGGTTCCTGGGAGAGGAGGGAAAGGTAACCAGTTTGGAAAAAAGCACCGTCCTCTATGAAATCGGCCGGGTCGGTCTTTCGTCCTTTGACGGCGGAAATGAAAGAATAACGAAGGCCCTTCGGCGTATCCATCTGCTTCATGAGGATTTTCGCACCTTCCTTCAAAAGGCTGCCCCTAAAAGCTTTGATGTGATTTATTTCGATACCATGTTCCGCGCTCCGGTGAAAAGGGACGTCAACCGGATGGAAGGTTTCCGGCGGGCTGCTTCCTATGATCTTCTGGATGAGGAAATCCTGACTTTGGCTTTGCATATTGCCAGAAAAAGAATTATAGTTAAAGAAAGGCCCTTTTCTCTCTTATTTCAGAACAGCCTCTTTTCTTCCATCTATTCCCATCAGGGACAATCCACGGCGTACGGGGTGATTGATGTATGAAAAAAGAAAGACTTATCACCATCCTGGGTCCCACGGCCTCAGGAAAAACGGACCTGGCAGTGCATTTGGCAGAGGCTTTGGGTTCTTCTATTATTTCCGGTGATGCCTTCCAGATTTATAAGCATATGGACATCGGCACTGCCAAAGTGACAAAGGAAGAAGCCCGGGGTATCCGTCATTTCCTGGTGGACGAGCTGGAGCCGTCAGAGCCTTACTCAGCTGCTGATTTCCAGGAGAAGGCCAGGAAAATCATTCATGAGGAAAATGAAGCAGGAAGGATTCCCATCCTCTGCGGCGGCACCGGCCTCTATATTCAGGGGCTCCTTGAGGGGTATACCTTTCTACCCCGAGGGGAAGGGCGGAAAAAGTTTGAAAGGATACTGGAGGAGAAAGGAAAGGAAGCTCTGGAAAATCTGCTTCGTGAAAAGGGAGAAAAAGATATTCCTCCCGATGCGCAGCGGATGATACGGAAACTGGAGCTTCTGGAGGCAGGAGAAGGAGAAAAGACGCCTTTGAAATCCGATTCTCTCCTGTATGACGGTCCGGTTATAGGAATTGCTATGGACAGAGCCGTTTTATATGATAGAATAAATAAGCGAGTCCACCACATGATAGAAGCAGGACTCCCGGAGGAAGTGAAGAAGCTCCTTGCCTCCGGACTTTCTGAAAAAGCCCAGTCGTTGAAAGGAATCGGCTATAAGGAAATGATTCCTGTGGTGAAGGGGGAGCTTTCTCTTGAGGAAGGGGAAGCGCTGATTCAGAAAAATACCCGGCACTTTGCCAAAAGACAGCTGACCTGGTATAGACGAATGCCATATATTCACTGGGTGGAACGCGGCCCATCAGAGGAAGACATATGGTACAGGGAAATCAAGGCCTATGTCATTTCATATTTCGGAGGAGAAACAAGATGGAAGGAAAAATGAATCTGCAGGACACATTTCTGAACGAAGCCAGAAAGGAAAATGTTCCGGTCAGTATATTCCTGATGAACGGCGTACAGCTGAAGGGGAAGGTCAAATCCTTCGACAGCTTCACTGTGCTTTTGGTGAGCGAAAACCGTTCCCAGCTCATTTATAAACATGCTATATCTACTATACAAAGGATCTGAGAATAACAAATGAATAAAAAACTTGAACAGGTACAGAAAGAGGCGCTTGCTCTTTGTGCGCCTGTTTTTCATGAAATGGAAGAGATTTCTCTCTATAACACAGAAAAAGTTTTAAGTGCCTTCAGGAAACACCACCTGTCTGCCTACCATTTTGCTCCTTCCAACGGCTACGGCTACGGGGACCCGGGAAGGGAAAAGCTGGAAGAAATCTGGTGCGATATATTCCATGCGGAAAGCGCCCTGGTCAGACCTCATTTCGTATCCGGCACCCACGCCTTGGCTACGGTCCTCCTGGCCCTTCTGGAACCGGGAGATACCATGGTTTCCGCAGTAGGTGCTCCTTATGACACCATGGAAAGCGTCATCGGTATTACGGGCAATGCGCCGGGCAATCTGATTTCCAAAGGCGTCCACTATAAAGAAGTTCCTTTAAAAGGAAATACCTATGACCTCCAAGCCATTGCGGATGCGGTGGATGAAAATACAAAACTGGTGGAAATCCAGCGGTCTCGGGGATATATGCTGCGGGACTCGCTCTTCCCCAGTGACATAAAAAAAATCATTGATACTGTGAAGGCTAAAAATCCGAACACCATCTGCTTTGTGGATAACTGCTACGGAGAATTTACCAATAAAGAAGAGCCCATCGAACTGGGGGCTGATATTACAGCCGGTTCCCTCATTAAAAACGCCGGCGGCGGTCTGGCTCCTACCGGTGCCTATATCTGCGGCAGAAAAGACCTGGTGGAACGCTGCTCCTATGTATGGACTGCACCGGGCCTTGGTGGAGAAATGGGTTCCTATGCCGCTTCCTACCGTCCTTTCTTCGAAGGACTCTTCCTGGCACCCCATATGACAAGACAGGCTATGATGAGCGCTGAATTCTGTGCGGCTGTCTTCAAGCTCATTGGCTTCAAAACAAGCCCTGAACCGGGACATCTTAGAACAGACCTTATTACCACGGTGACACTGGATTCCGAAGAAAACATGTGCCGCTTCGCCGAAGCCATTCAGAACTGGTCTCCCGTAGATTCGGACGCCACTCCGGTACCGGGGCCCATGCCGGGATATGTGGATCCCATCCTCATGGCAGCTGGTACTTTCGTACAGGGGTCTACCATCGAAATGTCTGCCGATGGCCCTGTCCGCCCACCTTATGTTATGTACTTTCAGGGCGGTCTGACTTTTGAGTCTGCCCAGCTGGCCATCATGGGGGCTGCAGAAAAAGTGCTGGAAGCACAGGGAAAATAAGAGGAACTGATTCAGGCCGGGGCTGCGGTATCTCCGCTTCCCGGGCTGAAAGGCTTATGGACTGAATAACGGTGATTGGCAGATAGTCCATCTTTAAAAAAGCATTCATAGAGTCTGCTTTTATAAGAATGACGAGTACTTTTGAATCTTAGATTTCTTAGGCAGCTCTATGCTTCCTTTTCCTTCTCTTTCATCCGTACATATACATTCGGAAATAGAGCCATGTATTTCTGCCTCTTCGCGTTCGGCGGGCACCGGCTTTTATCCATCTTTCCGGACGATTTGCTAAAATGATAAAAAGGCTTAACAAATCATTTCTTCTGTGTTATAATAACTTTCGTCATGGGGCTATAGCTCAGTTGGTCAGAGCGCTTCGCTCACATCGAAGAGGTCTCCGGTTCGAACCCAGATAGTCCCACCATGAACCCGCTTTCAGCGGGTTTTTTTATGCCCTGAAAGGGAAAGTTCGTGGTATAATAAGTTGGCTAACCAATGTAGAAATAAGGAGGATCATATGATTACCGGAGATATTCATCATCTGGAAGCCTATGAAAAACAGCTTCCGCCTTTTATCAGTCAGTGTCTCAGGGCTGTTCGGGATTTTGATTTCGCCTCTGTTCCTGATGGAAAGTATGAACTTTTGGGGTGCACCATGTCTGTGGAGTCTCCCACTACGGAACCGGAGGAAGACAGAAAGCTGGAGGGACATAAAAAGTTCATTGATATCCAGTATGAAATCAGGGGGGAGGAAGAATGGATCGGTGTTGAAACGATTTTTGATTCGCCCCGGGTGGTAGAATCCCATGAGGACCGAGATTTGTATTTCTTTGCATCCCATAAAGAAAAGGAATCGAAAGTATATTTTACAGAAGGCAGATTTGCCGTATTTTTCCCGGAAGACCTGCACCGTCCCCTCTGCCAGGGGAAGCAGGGGAAGGAAATCCTCCGAAAGGCGGTTATGAAGGTGCCGGTGGATAAAGTCAGATGATTAATGCTTTCCCATATTCTATAAATTTATCTTCGGTAACATGTTCTTTTCGATTGACTATTAGTCAATAATCTGATATTATAAGAACAATTCAAAAGAGCAGGATAGTTTTAAATTGCCCAAATCTGCTCTACCATCTTTTGCAAGGGGGTTATGTATGAGATATAAAAAGTTTGCTGCCGCAGTGATGGCAGCAGGATTCCTTTTATCGGGAGGCGTCTTCCTGGGGGGCTGCGGTTCTTCCCAGCAGGCAGCAGGGCAGAAGCAGGCTATTAAGGTTACTACATTTAAGCCTTTCAAGTCAGATACGCCTATTATGAGAGAATATACAGGTTCCATTATGGCTCTGCAGGAGGTACCGGTAAGAGCCAAGGTATCCGGTACAGTGATGGAAAAGTATATTACCGGTGGACAGCAGGTGACCGAAGGCCAGCCTCTATATCGGCTGGATACAAGAAATTACAATTCCCAGCTGGCCAATGCCCAGGCCCAGGCGGCGCAGGCAGCAGCTAATTATGAGAATGCGGCCACTGACCTTGCACGCTACGATCAGCTCATTGCTGCCGGTGCTATTTCTCAGAAAGTATATGATAATCAGAAGGCAGCAGCCGATGCTTACAAAGGAGCCATGGATGCTGCCCAGGCCCAGGTGGATATTGCTTCCACAAACCTGAGTGATACCATTGTGACAGCGCCTTTCAATGGGAAGCTTTCTATGGATGATGTGAATATCGGTACTTTTGCCACGGCTGGTACTACCGCACTGGTCACTATTTCTTCTTCCGACCCCATTTACGTACAGTTTGATATGTCAGAAAATGAATATCTGTCTTTAAATAAAGACAAGAATGGAACCGGCCGGCTGGGAGATGCTCTGAAACTTCGCCTTTCTGATGGGTCTATTTATGGAGAAACCGGTAAGATCGTACAGGTTAACCCGAACCTGAGCGGCGGTCAGCTTTCTATGAAAGCGGCTTTCCCGAATCCTGATAACCTTCTGGTACCCGGTATGTATGCAGCTGTAGTTTCTGATAATGAAATTGCCAAAGGTTCTCTCCTCATCCCGACTAAGGCACTGGTGCAGCTCTTGAATAAAGATATTGTAGATGTAGTGGTGGATGGGAAGATAACCCAGAAAGCTGTAAAGACCGGAGGTACTTACGGCATTTACACCATTATTGAAAGCGGCTTGGACGAAAATGATGTGATTGTAGTAGATGGCCAGAACAAAGTACAGGTAGGCCAGGCAGTGGCTCCGGAAGAAACAACGAAGGAAAAGCTGGAACAGGACGCAGCTGATTCCGTTAAAGGACAGAGCGGTACTGCCCAAAAGCAGTAAGGAGGACCTATGGCTAATTTCTTTATCAAGCGTCCTATCTTTGCTATCGTTGTGGCGCTGGTGGTTTCCATTGCAGGGCTGCTGGCTGTATTTTCCCTGCCCGTGGACCGCTACCCCCGCATTACACCGCCTCAGGTTTCCGTAAGGGCCACCTATCCCGGTGCTGATGCAGAAGTTGTAGCCCAGACAGTGGCTGAAGTCATAGAGAAGAACGTTGTAGGTGTTGAAGGGTTCGACAGTATGAACTCCAACAGTAACTCCAACGGCTCCTATTCCCTTAATGTGCAGTTTGCCATGGGCACGGACTCCGATCTGGCTACAGTCCGTGTACAGAACGGTGTTACCGCCTCCGATGCCGGTCTGCCGGATACGGTCAGAAACATTGGCGTTACAACCAGAAAATCTTCCGGTGATATGGCACTGGTTGTCAGTTTCTATTCTCCTAACGGCACCTATGACAAGAATTTCCTGAAAAACTACTTCAGTATGAACTATCTGGACGAACTGAAGTCTATTAAAGGCGTTGGTACAGTACAGGAATTCGGTTCCGATTTTGCCATGCGTATCTGGATGGATCCCACCAAGATGTCGCAGAATAATATCACCGCAGCTGAAGTGATTTCTGCCGTGTCCAATCAGAACAAACAGATTGCCGCCGGCAATATCGGTGCGCCTCCTGTTTCCATGGACCAGCCTTTCCAATATGTCATCACCGCTAAAGGCCGTCTGGTGACAGCGGAAGAATTCGGCAATATCGTACTTCGCACCAACAATGACGGCAGCCTTCTCCGTTTGAAGGATGTGGCCCGTACAGAGCTGGATGCAAAGGATTACAATTTTATTTCCAGAGCAGGCAACTATGAAACCTCTGCCGTGGCCTTCTCCCTGACTGACGATGCCAACGCCGTAGAAACCATCGGCGCCATTAAGGCCAAACTGGCAGAAGATGCCAAGTCTTTCCCTGATGATATGAAATATGTCATCAACATGGATAATACAGACTTTATCTTTGCTTCCATCAAGGAAGTTATTGAAACCTTTGTAGAGGCTCTGCTTCTTGTAGCAATTATTGTGTTCATTTTCCTCCAGAACTGGAGATCTACACTGATTCCAATGATTGCAGTCCCGGTATCCCTTCTGGGAACATTTGCCTCCTTTGAAATTCTGGGCTTTACCATTAATACCCTGACCCTTTTCGCTATGGTTCTTGCTATCGGGCTGGTCGTAGATGATGCCATCGTGGTTATTGAAGCGGTGGAATACGAAATGCGCTACAATAACATGAATCCGAAAGAAGCAACTGTGGCAGCCATGCAGAAAGTACAGAGCCCGGTTATCGGCGTAGCCGTGGTGCTGGCAGCTGTATTTGTACCGGTAGCATTCCTGGGCGGCATTATGGGTATTCTGTATAAACAGTTCGCTCTGACCATTGCCGTTTCGGTTATCCTGTCGGCGTTTACCGCGCTGTCTCTTACGCCTGCACTTTGTGCCGGCCTCTTGAAACCAGCCAAAAAGAAGGCAGATAAGGGTAGAATCGATCGTATGTGGGATCGCTTCAACGATGGATTTGACCATATGATTGAAATCTATGGTATGATTCTTCAAAAGCTGGCCCATGCGATTTATGTTCCACTGGGTGTGCTCTTTGTACTGTTTGTGGCAGCCGTATTTATGTTTGTGAAGCTGCCTACAGCCTTCATCCCACAGGAAGATAACGGATTCTTCATTAATGCTATGTCTCTGCCGGAAGGAGCGGTGAACGTTAGAACTGCCCAGTATCTGACAGAATTCCTGAAATATATCGGGGAAGATCCGGCAGTGGAAGTGACGCAGGGCGTTGTTGGCATGGATATCCTCTCAGGCGGACAGAAACCGAATGCCGGTCTTTCCTTCGTCAAACTGAAACCCTGGGATGAACGTAAATCCAGGGATATGCAGCTGGATGCAGTGATGGCTAAAGCCTTCGCCTTCAATGCTACACATCCTGGTGTCACTCTGATGGCGCTGAACCCACCGCCGATTCCCGGCCTCGGCAATTCCGGCGGCTTTACCCTCTATATCCAGAATAAGAGCGGTGATTCCAATGAAAACATGCAGGCTGTTATTGGCAAATTCCTGGCAGCTGCTAACCAGCGCCCGGAAATCCAGATGGCCTACACCACTTTCCGTATGGATACTCCGTCTTATAATTACGATATCGACAGAGAAAAGGCAGCCAGAAATGGTGTCAATGTGGGTGATATTTTCACTGCTCTCCAGGCTTACTACGGCTCTGTACAGATTAACGATTTTACCATTTATGGGCGTAACTACAAAGTTGTTGCCCAGGCAGATACCCAGTACCGCATGAGTCCTAACGACAATAAGTTCCTTATGGTAAAGGACAACAAGGGCAACATGGTGCCGATTTCCAATTTTATTACACCTAAGAAATCCAATGCTATTGCAGTCATTACCCGTTACAACAACTTCCCTGCCGTTAAGATCGGCGGCAGCCAGGCTGCCGGATACTCCTCCGGCCAGGCTCTGGATGCACTGGAAGAAGTGGCGAAGGAAACTCTGCCAAACGGCTATGGATATGCCTTTGCCGAATCCTCTGCCCAGGAACGGGAGGCCAGCGGCAAGACGGTTTATGCACTGGCTTTGGGCATGCTCTTTGTATTCCTGTCCCTGGCAGCTCTCTACGAAAGCTGGAAAATTCCGTTCTCCGTCATCCTTGGTATTCCTACAGGTTTCTTCGGAGCCTGCCTTGGTGCATTTGCGTTTAATGTGTACAACGATATTTACTTCCAGATCGGTCTTCTGACTATTATCGGTCTGGCGGCCAAGAATGCGATTCTGATTGTAGAATATGCAAAGGTTCGTGTGGATAGCGGTATGGAAGTGGTGAAGGCTTCTATTGAAGCATCAAAGATTCGTCTCCGCCCGATTCTCATGACCTCCCTGGCATTCATCCTGGGCAACGTGCCTCTGGCTCTGTCCACCGGTGCCGGCTCCAATTCCCGTTCTGAAATGGGTATTGCTGTGGTATTCGGCGTGCTGTCTGCTACCTTCTTCCAGATTTTCATTGTTCCCATGCTGTTCATCGTTATTGAAAGAATTCACGGGTTCAGAAAACCAAAGAAAACGGTTACAGTAGATGAATAATATCTATTCAAAAAGCCTCCTTCGGGAGGCTTTTTTGTATAAAAATAGAGGCAGGAAATCAAGAGAAAATCAATGAATCATAGATTTCACTGTTTCTTCACGGAAAGCCCTTCTATGCCTTCCGCCGCAGGAGAGGCCTGCTTCTTTATTTCTGAATCCAGCCCATGGAGCTTTCTGCCTTTCCTGCAGCCCATGGCTTATGATACAATCAGGATGAGGTGATAACCATGAGTGCTTTATGGACCCAGAACATTTCTATGATTCACTGTTTCGGCGACAGTCTTACTGAAGGCTATGGTGTTCTTCCCGGTGAAGGCTGGGTAGCTCTGGCAGATCATGCACTGAAAGGAATAACCCTTTATAACCATGGACTTTCAGGCTCTATGGCTTCTGACATACTGGACAGACTTTCTGCTGCTTCCGGCAGGGTACGGAAGGGGGAGGGGTATTTCTTCATGGGTGGTACCAATGATATCCTCTTTGGCCTTCGCCTTGTGGTTTTGGAAAATATGGTGGAAAAATCTTTGGGCAGGCTGGCAGGAAGGATTCCGCTGACCCTTGGCATTCCTCCGCTCTTTACGGAAATGAGTGTAGAAACGGGATGGCAGGAAGCGGGCTCCTTTAAAAGGAATAAAAGGGACCTTCAGGAATATCAGAAATTCCTTCGCTCACTGGCTAAGGAGTGGAATCTGCCGGTCCTTGATTTTACAAAAGCCTTTCCGCCGGAACAAAAATGGTACAGCGATGGTGTCCACCCCAACAGGGAAGGCCATGAAAGAATGGCTCTCCTGGCGGAGAAGGTCTGGAGGAGATAGCGTATAGACGACTGGATGCGCCTTGGACATCCGTCTTATCTGGTTTATCCCAATAAAAAAGCTTTGGAAAAGGAAACTTTTCCAAAGCTTTTTGTTTAAGCAGACGATTAGTCCCAGGCAGGAACGATGGTGCCTTTGTATTTTTCAGCAATGAATTTCTTAACAGCGTCAGACTGATAAGCCTGAACGAATTTCTTATAGGCAGGCTGATCCTTATCCTTTTCACGAACCGCAATAATCATAACTGCCAGCGGAGTATCTTTATCTTCCAGGAAGATACCCTGCTTTTCAGGGGAGAGGCCTGCACTCATGACATAGTTCATAGTGATAACCGATGCATCTACATCGTCAAGGCTTCTGGGCAGCTGGGCAGCTTCGATTTCCTTAAACTGGATGTTCTTCGGGTTTTCTACAACATCAGCAGGGGTAGCTTTCATGCCTACGCCCTCTTTCAGCTTAATAACGCCCGCTTTTTCCAGCAGCTGGAGGCCGCGGCCTTCGTTGGTGGGATCATTAGGAATGGAAATGGTTGCTCCCTCAGGAAGGTCTTTTACGTCCTTTACTTTATTGGAGTAAATGCCCATACGCATGAGGATGGCTCTGCCGATGTCGGTAAGGTGAGTGCCATGCTGTTTATTAAAGTTTTCCATGAATGGCTTGTGCTGGTATACTACGATATCCAGGTCGCCATCTGCCAGTGCCTGGTCAGGGGTGATGTAATCGGAGAATTCTTTAACATTCACTTTGAGACCATTCTTTTCGGCTTCTTTGGCAGCTGCTTCTACCACTTCTGCATGGGGACCGGCAGTAGCACCTACGGTAATTTCTTTCTTTTCTGCAGGCGCAGAAGCTGCTGCAGAGGATGCCGGCTTCTGGCTGGAACCGCAGCCGGTGATGAATGCTGCTGCGGAGAGGGCGCACAGGCTGGCAATAGCTAACTTCTTTAACATAAATAGGACTTCCTTTCTCTTTTGAATGAGATTTCATGTTTCTATATGAAATCTGGAAATATTATATAAGGGTTTGAATCCCATTATATACAGATTTAACGCTTATCTGCCTTCTTGGCCAGGTTGCTGCCAATGAACTGGAGGAGCTGCACGATAATGACCAGGACAATGATGGTAGCAATCATTACATCTGCCTGGAAGCGTTGGTATCCGTAACGGATGGCCAGATCACCGAGGCCGCCGCCGCCGATGGTACCGGCCATGGCGGAAGCACCGATTAAGGATACGATGACTACAGTCAAGCTTTCAATGATGGAGGGGAGGGCTTCCGGAATGAGAACTTTCCAGATAATCTGCAGGGGAGAAGCACCCATGGATTCCGCCGCCTCAATGAGGCCGAAGGGGATCTCACGGATGGAAGTTTCCACCATGCGGGCGGTGTAGGGGATGGCAGCGATGGTCAGCGGGACGATGGCTGCCGTGGTACCGATGGAGGTGCCTGCCACCAGCCTGGTGAAAGGGATGATGGCCACCATGAGGATAATGAATGGAATGGAACGGATGAGGTTGATAATGAAAGCCAGAGGCTTATTCAATACCGGGCAGGCAAGAATGCCATGTTTTTCTGTAACCACCAGAAGAATACCCAGGGGAATGCCGATTAAAGCGGCAATGATAGCTGAAACAGAAAGCATGTACAGCGTTTCAGCCAGACTTTTCAGAAGAAGATTAGTTATCACTGGGGACATATCCGATTACCTCACTTGTAATTGGTAAAGACTGTAAATGGCCGAGGGCTTTTTTCATGTCCTCTTCGTGACCATTGATCATAATGATAAGGCGGCCGAAGGAAACGTTCTGGATGTAGTCGATGGATCCGTAAAGAATGCTTACGTCCAGATTGTATTTCCTGATGAGATTGGCAATAATTGGTTCGTTGGCCACATCGCCTCGGAATTTCAGGCTCACAATGGTCTGGTCGCTGTCCTTCTGCTTTACTTTAGAAATATTCATGTGAGACAGCTGCTCCGGTACATCGGAGGACATGACGGAGCCTACGAACTTCTTCAGTGTTTCGGTCTGGGGATTGGTGAAGAGGTCTACTACGGAACCCTGCTCGATAATTTTACCCTTTTCAATGACTGCCACCTGTTCGGCGATTTCTTTAATAACTTCCATCTGGTGAGTAATCATGATAATGGTAATGCCCATTTTTTTGTTGATATCCTTCAGAAGCTGGAGAATGGATTTTACCGTTTCCGGGTCCAGGGCACTGGTGGCTTCATCGGAAAGGAGGACGGAAGGATTGGAAACGATAGCCCTGGCAATACCTACACGCTGTTTCTGGCCGCCGGAAAGCTGGGAAGGATACTTGTCCCTGTATTCCGTAAGGCCCACCAGTTCCAGAATTTCGTTGATTCTCTTTGCTTGTTCTGCCTTGGGCACATGGGACAGCTCCAGTGGAAATGCCACATTGCCGGCTACGGTCCTGTTGGAAAGAAGATTGAAATGCTGGAAAATCATGCCGATTTTCTTTCTTTCTTCCCGAAGCTGGGCTTTGGACAGCTTCGTCATGTCCTTTCCATCAATTATGACCTCACCGGATGTGGGAGGCTCGAGCATATTCACGCAGCGAATCAATGTAGATTTGCCTGCGCCGGACTGTCCGACAATACCGAAGATTTCTCCGTCCTTAATAGAAAGGTTGATGTCGTCCAGTGCTTTGAAATTGCCATATAATTTTGTTATATGCTTCAGTTCAATCATTGGGAACTCCTTTAATAAAAAAACTTTCATCGAAAGATGAAAGTCAGCTTCACATCATCTTTCGAGTATATACCCGCTGGAATTGGCACCGTTTCTAAAAGAATGGTTGCCGTGGCTTCAAAGGGCCAGTCCCTCCGCCACTCATGATGAATCTATATGTATTTACCCTATATGCAAGGGTTGAGATTATAGTACTCTGATTCAGAAGTCTTGTCAATAGAAATAGTAAATAGGGGATATAAGATTCGTAAAAGTCATGGCGGTCAGGCTGGGGAGCTGCCAGTGGCCGTCGCTTTACGAGATAGCCTTGCACTTTGCACCTGTCAGCCTGTAATGCTATAATATACTAAAGTAAAAAAGCTGACTGAAAAGCCGGTTTCTGAAATGAAAAGAGGGATACCTATGAGTGTAAACCAGAGACTTGTCAATCCTCTGACAGATACATTGTTTGACGCCATCCTTTCCTTAAAGACCAGGGATGAATGCTATGAATTTTTTGAAGATTTATGCACCATAAATGAGCTCCGTGATATGTCCCAGCGTCTGGAGGTGGCCCGCATGCTGGAGAGCGGGGAAAAGTATGACCAGATTGAAAGGAAAACCGGCGCCAGTACGGCCACCATTTCCAGGGTGAAGCGGTGCCTTAAGTATGGCGCTGATGGTTATCTTACCGTGCTTGGCCGTCTGAAGGAGAAGGGAGAAAATAAATAATGGAACCTTTACAGATGTCTCATAAAGGATTTAAGGCCTATGATATTCGTGGCATTGTGCCGGATGAAGTGAATGAAGACCTGGCCTACCGGGTGGGCCGTGCCTATGCGGCGCTGTACCATCCCAAAGCCATGTGCATTGGCTTTGACGTTCGGCCCAGTTCCAAAAAAATCAGCGAAGCGGCAGCCCGGGGACTTATGGATGGCGGCAGCGATGTGTATGATATCGGTCTCTGTGGCACGGAAATGATGTATTACGGTACTTTTCACTATGGCATGGATGGGGGCTTCATGATTACGGCCAGCCATAATCCTTCCGATTACAATGGCATTAAAATTGTGAGGGAGGAAGGAATTCCGGTGAGTGCCGATACAGGCCTGAAGGATATCGAAACGCTGGCTTTTTCCGGCAATTTTCCGGAATGCGGTAAAAAGGGAAATTTATTTCATAAGGAAATCCTTTCCGACTACATAGCTTCTCTCCTGAGTTTTGTAGATGTAAAGGCCATGAAACCTTTTCATATTGTGGTGAATGCAGGAAATGGCTGTGCCAATATTGCCTTTTCTGAATTAAAAAAGCATCTTCCTTTCCATTTCACAGAAATGTATATGGATCCTGACGGCTCCTTCCCCCATGGTGTACCTAATCCCATGCTGGAGGAATGCAGAAAACCCCTTGTGGATGCGGTACTTTCCGAAAAGGCGGATCTGGGTATTGCCTGGGACGGTGATTTTGACCGCTGCTTCTTTATCGATGAAAAAGGGCACTTTGTAGAGGGCTACTACATGGTAGGCCTTCTGGCAGAATATTTTCTCAAACGCCATAAGGGAGAAACGATTGTCCATGATCCCCGGGTCTTCTGGTGTACGGAAAAAATCTGTCATGAACTTGGCGGGAAACCGGTGGAATCTAAGGGCGGTCATGCATTCATGAAGGAAACCATGCGCCGGGTCAGCGGAATTTACGGAGCAGAAAATTCAGCCCATCATTTCTTCCGCGATTTTTCCTACTGTGATTCCGGCATGATTCCCTGGCTTATTGTGGCAGAGATTATGAGTGAAAAAGGGAAACATCTGGGCGAGCTGGTGGAAGAAATGGAAGAGGAGTTCCCTTGTAGCGGTGAAATCAACCTCACCGTGAAGAACAGTGATTTTATTCTGGAACAGGTGAAAGAAAAATATGGAAAAGGTGCCAGTCGGGTAGATCTGATTGACGGCGTAGGTATAGAGTACGATAACTGGCGTTTCAATCTGCGTCCCTCCAATACGGAACCGCTGATTCGTTTCAATATGGAAACAAAGGGGGACAGGAAACTTTTGGAAGATAAGAAAAAGGAAATTATGGATTTTATCCATTCATTAGAATGATTTTCATTGGTTATTGCCGGGATTTTTCCCGGCAATTCTCTTTGGAAAGGAGACAGGAAAAATGAATTCTTCTTTAAACAGCAGAACCCTTTTCCAGGCAGCACTTCTGCAGTCCCTGGTATTGGGTCATTATGAAGGATCCGTGGAAGTGAAGGAACTGAAAAGACAGGGGGATTTCGGCATCGGTACCTTTGACTCTCTGGACGGCGAGCTTGTCATGTGCCGGGGCAGGGTGTACCAGGTGAACGGCAGAGGTGAAGTGAAGGAAGCAGATGATCGCTGGAAGGTACCTTTTGCCGATGTGTTCTTCTTTGAAACAGACAGAACCCTTCCGATGAAAGACATTTCTTCACTGGATGAACTGCGTGAAAAAGCGGACGGATTCATAAAGAACTGGGGTCCTAATTATTTTTATGGTATACGAATTTATGGGACCTTTGAAAAAGTATACGCTAGAAGCGAAAAAGCACAGAAAAAGCCTTATGCCCGGCTGGATGAAGTGATGAAAAAAGACCAGGTGGAATTCCAGTTTGAACATACGGAAGGGACTCTCATCGGACTTTACTGCCCCTCCTTCATGGGTGGTCTCAATATGCCGGGGTACCATTTCCACTATCTTTCTGATGACAGGAAAGAGGGAGGGCATGTATTCGATGTGTGTTTGAAAGAGGGAATGGCGGAATTCTGCCTTCTTTCGGACTTCAAACTGAAACTGCCCCGTTCCTCCGGCTTTGGAAAGATTGATTTTAAAGAGAATTTGGAAGATGCAGTGAAAAAGGTGGAAGGTGGAAAATAGAAGGCAGCAGTCGGGCTGATTACACTGGAAAATCTCTTTCCGGATTGAGGTCTAAAGGCGGTTGTCAAGTTTCCCGCGGAATGCGCAGGCCTATGAAGCGTAAGAACTTCAAGAAATTCGATTTTCTGAACCGGGGCTTTCAGAAGAAACCTTGTATGCTTTCCATGCAATGATTTGGCTTTTTTCTATACCAAGTTGGTAATTTTCTACATAAAGGCAACATGCTACAATGAATAAATGGAAGCAGGCATGACGGCTTCCTTCCTTTTTTCAACAACTCAGTGGATAATTTTTTCATGAAGGAGAGCACTATGGAATATCGTATTGAACATGATTCATTAGGCGAAGTCCGTGTTCCGGCAGATCATATGTGGGGCGCCCAGACTCAGCGCTCTTTTGAAAATTTCAAAATCGGCCACGTAATGCCGAAGGAGATTATTCGTGCTTTTGCCATTCTAAAGAAGTGCGCTGCCAAGGTAAATGAGGAAAGGGGTGCTCTTGCTGTAGAAAAAGGAGAAGCCATCCGCAGTGCCTGCGACGAAATTCTGGCAGGAAAGTGGGAGGGAGAATTCCCGCTGGTGGTTTACCAGACAGGATCCGGTACCCAGAGCAATATGAATATGAATGAAGTGGTGGCTCATATTGCTAATCGTAAACTTGAACAGGAAGGAAGTACTCTCCGCGTCCATCCCAATGATGATGTCAATATGGCTCAGTCTTCCAATGATACTTTCCCTACTGCCCTCCATGTGGCAGCGGTGTATTCCCTTCATCATTACCTTTACGGGCCTTTAAATGATCTTACCGCTACTTTTGAAGCCAAGAGCAGAGAGTACATGCACACTGTAAAAATCGGCCGTACCCATGTGCAGGATGCGGTACCCCTCACCTTTGGTCAGGAAGTATCTGGCTGGGTGGAAATGCTGAAGAAATCCAGGTCCATGATTGAAGATGGAGAAAAATATCTTCATGAGCTTGCCATCGGCGGCACAGCTGTAGGTACAGGCCTTAACAGTCCGAAGGATTTCGGGGATAAAGTGGCAAAGGCCATTTCCGAGGAAACGGGTTTTCCCTTTACTTCGGCAGCTAATAAATTCTATGCTTTAACGGGACGGGATGACATGGTCTTTACTCATGGCGCTCTGGATGCGCTGGGTGGAGACTGCATGAAGTTTGCCGATGATATCCGTCTTCTGGCCGGCGGCCCAAGGGCAGGCCTTGGCGAATTGACAATTCCTGCTAATGAACCGGGCTCTTCCATCATGCCGGGCAAGGTCAATCCTACCCAGTGCGAAGCTCTTACCATGGTGGCCTGCCGGGTGCACGGCAACCAGTCGGTCATTTCCATGGCTTCCTCACAGGGAAGGTTTGAACTGAACGTATATGCACCGGTTATGGCAGACAGCTTCATAGAATCAGTGAAACTTCTGGGAGCTGCTATTCATTCCTTCGATATCCACTGCGCTCGGGGTATTAAGGTCAATAAAGAGAGAATGGAAGAACTGGTGGAGAAATCTTTGATGCTGGTTACTGCCCTGTCTCCCCATATCGGCTATGAAAAATCGGCGGAAATTGCAAAAAAGGCTTTTAAAGACAACAGCTCCCTTCGGGAAGCGGCACTGGCTCTGGGTTATGTGAAACCGGAAGAATATGATCAGTGGGTTGTTCCTAAAGACATGACCCATGTGGATCGGTAATTGATACATGCATAAGCAGGGTTTCAAACCCTGCTTTTTGCTTTATTTCATCAGTCCGCAAATCAATACTTCCATCCTTAACGAATTCTTTTATTTTCAGTATAATAAGGATAGATGGTAAAATGGGAAAGGTAGGGGACTGTTTTAAATTTTTACAAGTTTCTTTTACCTTTCTCCTTTAATCTCCAGCAGTGGTGTGGTAAAATAATAGCGTTGACTTTGAGTTGGTTTTGAAAAGTATATACTTGTGAATATACAATTGGGAGGTTATATGGGGCACATTTCTGTAATCGGAAGCTGCAATATGGATCTCACGGTGGAAGCAGACAGAAGGCCTTTAGCTGGTGAAACGGTGATGGGGAAACGTCTGATTGTTTCTCCCGGCGGCAAAGGTGCCAACCAGGCCGTGGCGGCTGCCCGGCTGGGTGAGGAAGTCTACATGGTGGGCTGTGTAGGCCACGATGCCTATGGCAGCCTCATGCTGGATGCATTGAAGAAAAGCGGCGTGAGAACGGACTATGTATCGGTACTGGACGGAGTGGATACAGGTACGGCTCATATCATTCTGGCGGAAGGAGACAACAGCATTATTGTTCTCAAAGGAGCCAATGACAGAGTGAGCCCCAAGGTGGTGGATGAAGCTTTCGACATCATCGCCACATCTGACCTGGTTATGCTGCAGCATGAAATTCCCATGGACACCATTGGCTACATTATTGACCGCTGCTATGAGGAAAAGGTGCCGGTCATGCTGAATCCGGCGCCCTACATGGACATTCCGAAGGAATGGATAGACAAGGTAACTTATATCACGCCCAATGAACATGAGGCGGCTCTTATGTTCCAGGGCATGGACAGGGATGAAATCCTGAAGTCCCATGCAGGGAAAGTGATTATGACTGTGGGAAGCGAAGGCGTTCTTTATGGAGAAGGAAACGAAGTGGTCCATGTACCCGGTTTCCATGTGCCTGTCGTAGATACCACCGGTGCCGGTGATACGTTCAACGGTGCCTTTGCTGCCGGCAGGGCAGAAGGACTTTCCATCAGGGAGGCTATCCGGTTTGCCAATGCAGCAGCAGCTCTTTCAGTTGGGAAGATTGGTGCCCAGGGAGGAATGCCCTGGCGAAATGAAGTGGAGGAAATGCTCTCATGCAAAAAGTAGGAATCCTTAACAGCAGCATTGCAAAAGTTCTGGCCGACCTGGGCCATACGGATAAAATCTGTGTAGGAGACTGCGGCCTTCCGGTTCCGGCAGGGGTTAAGAAGATTGATCTGGCTCTTCGTCTTGGGGAGCCGCCATTCATTGAAGTCATCAAAGAAATGGCAAAATATATGCAGATTGAAAAAATTTACCTGGCACCGGAAACGAAGATTCAGAATCCCGCCCAGTGGAAAGCGCTGCAGGAAGTATTTCCTGAAAGCGAAGTGGAGTGGGTGATGCTGGAGAGCCATGAGGAACTGAAGGCTTGGGAAAAAGACTGCAAAGCGGTCATCAGGACCGGCGAAATCACTCCTTTCTCCAATGTGATTCTCCAGTCCGGAGTCATCTTCTAAGAGAGGTATCTGAAAGTACATGGATATTAATATGATAGGCATCTGCAAATCCTTTGGCGCCAACAAGGTCCTGGGCGGGGTCAATCTTCATGTCCGTCCCGGCGAAGTACATGCGCTTATGGGGGAGAATGGGGCAGGTAAATCCACCCTTATGAACATTCTCACCGGGATTCACAGGGCAGATGCCGGCACCATTATGGTGGACGGAAAGGAAGTTACCTTTAAGAATAATAAAGATGCCGAAGAGCATGGCATTGCCTTTATCCACCAGGAACTGAACATCTGGCCGAACCTGTCGGTATTGGAAAACCTTTTCCTCATGAACCAGCCGAAAACAAGGTTTGGTACCATTGATTTCAAAAAAATGCGTGAAATGGCCGAAGCGAAATGCCAGGAAATCGGCATTGATCTGCCGCTTGATGAAATCGCAGGGGAATGCTCTGTAGGCCAGCAGCAGATGACGGAAATCACCAGAAGCCTTATGCTGGATGCCAAGACTGTCATTATGGATGAACCTACCGCTGCCCTGACGGAAAGGGAAACGGACCGCCTTTTTGAAGTAATGAAAAAGCTGAAAAACAAAGGAGTATCCATCATTTATATTTCCCACCGCATGGAAGAAGTGTTTGCCAACTGCGACACTATTACCGTCATGCGGGATGGTCAGACCATCAGCTCCCGTCCTACAGAAGAAACAAACATGGATCAGATCGTAGGGGATATGGTGGGCCGCGTCATGAGCGAATACTATCCGGCCCGCACCAATGTGCCGGGGGATGAGATTTTCCGCGTGGAAGGGTTTACCCAGCCCGGCGTGTTCCGGGATATTTCCTTCAATCTGAGGAAAGGGGAAATCCTGGGGGTAGCAGGCCTTATGGGGGCAGGACGCACGGAAATCATGCGTGCCATCTTTGGCGTGGATCCCCATGAATCGGGAAAGCTGTATTTTGAAGGCAAAGAAATCCATATCAAAAATCCTAGAGATGCCATCCGCCATGGTTTTGGCTTCATTACGGAAAACCGGAAGACCGAAGGCCTTATTCTTGACTTCTCCATTGAAAGAAACATTGCACTCCCCAGCGAAGAGAGGCTGGCCCAGAGCCATGTGATTAACGATAAGAAAGAGTTTGATTTCTCCAGTGAGCTTTCCAAACGCCTGGGAGTCAAAGCGCAGGATATTAATCTTCCTGCCAGCACTCTTTCCGGCGGCAACCAGCAGAAAGTGGTTATCGCTAAATGGGTAGGCATGCATCCCAAGCTTCTGATTCTGGATGAACCTACCAGAGGAATCGATATCGGCGCAAAGAAAGATATTTACGACCTGATGAATGAACTTACCGCCAAGGGGGTTTCCATTATCATGGTTTCTTCTGAACTGCCGGAAGTTATCGGCATGAGCGACCGTATTCTTGTTATTCATGAAGGCAGAGCCGCAGGCATCGTTGAGCATAAGGATGCCACCCAGACACGCATTATGACACTTGCAACCGGAGGAGAGTAAAAGCATGAGTTCCGCAAAAGTAAAAAATATAATCAGGGAAATGGGGCCGCTCATCGGTCTTGTCCTTCTCTTTATTGTCATTTCCGTATTGAATGACAGCTTCATTGATCCGTCCAACTTGAAAAATCTGGCTCGTCAGATTTCCATTAACGCTTTGATCGCCTTTGGTATGACCTTCGTCATCCTTACAGGCGGTATCGATCTGTCCGTAGGTAGTATTCTTGCTCTTTCCAGTGCCCTGATGGCCAGCATGATTACCAAGGGCACCAATCCGGAACTGGCCATTGTCCTTTCTGCTGTAATCGGCATCCTTCTGGGAACTGTGAATGGTGTGATCATTTCCTATGGCAAGGTGGCACCTTTCATTGCCACTTTGGCTACCATGACGATTTACCGTGGCGCTACCCTGGTGTATACAAACGGCAACCCGATTTCCGGCCTTTCCGATGACCCCATTTTCACCGGTTTCGGTCAGGGATTTATCCTTGATATTCCTGTACCGGCTATTATCATGCTTATTGCATTCTTTATTCTTTTCTTTATTCTGAAAAAGACGCCCCTTGGCCGTCAGACCTATGCTGTAGGTGGTAATGAAAAAGTATCCTATATTTCCGGTATTAAAATCGACAGGATCAAGATTTTTGCCTATGCATTGACCGGATGCCTCTGCGCTTTGGCCGGAGCCATCCTCACGGCTCGCCTGAACAGTGCCCAGCCTACAGCCGGTATGGGCTATGAACTGGACGCCATTGCAGCTGTCGTTTTAGGTGGCACATCTCTTGCCGGCGGTAAAGGCCGTATTTCCGGTACCCTTATTGGCGCATTAATTATTGGTACCCTGAATAATGGTCTTAATATATTAAATGTTTCCAGCTTCTATCAGCAGGTTGTCAAAGGTGTTGTCATTTTACTCGCAGTGCTTATGGACCGCAAGAAAAATTAAGGAGGAAAACAAGTTGTTAAAGAAAATCGCATTGGCTGCTCTTATCGGCGCAGCTCTCATTTCCGCAGCAGGCTGCGGCTCTTCTGACAAGAAAGCTGACGGTGCAGCTTCCGGTTCCAAGAAAGTCACCATTGGTTTCTCTGTTTCCACCCAGAATAATCCCTTCTTTGTTACTATGGCTAACAGCGTAAAAGCTGCAGCTGACAAAGCAGGCGTAAATGTGAAAATCGTAGATGCCCAGAATGACCCGGCTAAGCAGTCCAATGATATTGCCGACCTGCTCCAGGGAAATATCTCTGTCCTCATCGTAAACCCGGTAGACTCTGCAGCTATTTCCAACTCCGTTCTGGCAGCCAACAAGGCAAAGATTCCTGTTATCACCATCGACCGCTCCGCTGATAAAGGTGAAGTAGCAGCTCACATCGCTTCCAATAACGTAAAGGGCGGCGAAATGGCAGCTGAATATATCGTTTCCAAGCTGGGCGAAGGTACACCGGTGGCTGAACTGGAAGGTATTCCCGGTGCTTCTGCTACCCGTGAAAGAGGACAGGGCTTCCATAATATCGCTGACAACAAACTTAAGGTTCTGGCTAAACAGAGCGCAGATTTCGACCGTTCCAAAGGCCTTACCGTTTCTGAAAACATTCTCCAGGCTAATCCTGATGTAAAGGCTATTTTCGCACAGAACGATGAAATGGCTCTCGGCGCTGTAAGTGCTGCCAAAGCTGCTAACAAGCAGATTTTCATCATCGGCTTCGATGGCACCGATGACGGCATCAAGGCAGTCAACGATGGTTCCATGGCAGCTACCATTGCCCAGCAGCCTGATAAGATGGGTGAAATCGGCGTAGAAACCGCACTCAAACTGGCTAAAGGCGAAAATGTAGACAAGAATATTGCCGTTGACCTGAAACTGGTAGAAAAGAAATAATTACCGCAAAATATGACAACCTGGAAAAATCCGCAGACCTGGGTCTGCGGATTTTTTTATGGAGGAAAAGAATGATACGGTCTCTCTTCATGCATGATCACGGTCTGAGGTCACAATCAAAGTATTTCATAAATTCCATTGACTGTCATGATAGTCAAATTTATAATAATATGAGTGACTAATTCAATAGGAAAGAGAAGATCTATGAATAATACATATGCTGACGTTTTTGCCACGGTTCTTGGCGAAAACCAGATTAAAATCAATGAACCAATGAGCCGCCATACCACTTTCGGCATTGGCGGCCCGGCAGACTGTTTTCTGATTCCAAAAACAGCTGAAGAACTCTGCATTGTGACCAGGCTGGCTTATAAGTATGGCATGCCTGTTTTTGTGCTGGGTGGAGGTGCCAATCTCCTTGTCCGTGACAAAGGTATTCGGGGCGTGGTGATTTTTACCGGCAGACTGCAGAAAATCGAACAGAATGACAATCTTCTGAAGGTGTCCAGCGGTGTATCTACGGCCCAGGCAGCGCGGGCAGCCTATGACAGTGGACTGTCGGGCATGGAATTTGCCAGCGGTATCCCTGGAACTATCGGCGGTGCAGCTTACATGAACGCCGGTGCCTATGGAGGAGAAATGTCAAAAATCATCGTTTCTGCTACCACCTGCGATCGAAAAGGGGACCTCATTACCTATGACAGCCGTGATATCCGCTATTCCTACAGACACAGCCTCTTCATGGAAAATGGGGAAGTGATTGTAGATATAACGTTGTCCCTGAAGCCGGGAAATAAAAAAGATATCAAGGCGCTTATGGACGATTTGAACAACCGAAGAAGGACGAAGCAGCCTTTGGAGAAGCGGAGCGCCGGCAGTACCTTCAAACGGCCTGACGGTCACTTCGTGGGACAGATGATTGAGGAGCTCGGTCTCAAAGGTTTTGCTGTGGGAGATGCGGCGGTTAGCGAGAAGCATGCAGGGTTCCTCATTAATAACGGCCATGCCAGCTGCGAAGATATGCTGTCCCTTATCCATGAAGTGCAGAAGAAGGTCAAAGCGGAATACGGCGTGGATCTCCATACGGAAGTACAGATTGTAGGGGAAGCATAATTGTTATTTCATTCATGTCCCGGAAGCGGGATTGAGCTGCAGAGTGCAGTGATAGTTCAGAAGGGCAGGGGAACCTGCCTTTTTTCTATATCTCCATGGTATAATGGGAAAAAGAAATGATGAAAGGAGCAGGGCTATGGAAGTAATCGGATTTTACGGGCCGCCGGGTACAGGGAAAAGTGATAGGGCGCTGGTGATTGCTTATGAAAATAAGGCGTCCTGTATTATTGATGACGGCATTCTTATCTATCACAGCCGCATTGTGGCAGGGAAATCGGCCAAGAGGGAAGAAAGTCGTCTTAAAGCAGTGCGTAGAGCCATTTTCTGGGATAAAGAGCAGAGGGCTGAAGTGCGGGCGGCCCTCCAAAAAATCAACCCCAAACGGGTGCTTATCCTGGGCACATCGGATCGTATGGTGGTCACCATTGCCAAGGCTCTGGATCTCCCTATGCCGGCCAAGTACATCCGCATTGAAGATGTGGCTAAACCGGAAGATATGCTGAAAGCCAGCGAAGCCAGGCATAAGGAAGGAAAGCATGTCATCCCTGTGCCTACCATGGAACTGAAGCCCTATTTTAAAGGGTATATGGTGGATCCCCTCCGCTTCCTGAGAAACAGGAAAAAAGAGTCGAAACGGTTCAGCGAATGGAATGAAAGATCCGTGGTGCGTCCTGTATTCAGTTATTATGGCAAACTTACCTTTTCGGACAAAGTCATTGAAAGTCTGGTTAATTATGCTGCCGGAGGACTTAAGAGGATTAAAATCCGCCATGTGCGGAGCAAAAAAAGCGAGAGCCAGGTGAATGGTCTTATCCTTTATCTGGACGTAACGGTCCGCACAGGTACGCCTCAGGAAATTCGGGACGTTATTCACACGATGAGAGATAAGGTGCAGCGGGAAATCGAATATACCACCGGCATGTCTCTGGAGTCTATGAAGATTAATATTACCACCGGTGTAGCCTGGTAGGAGGCTTTATGAGAACAAGGATTAAAATATGCGGCCTTACCTCACCAGAGGAGGCAGCCTTTCTGCCTTCCAATCAGGTGGACTATGCAGGTATGGTGCTCTTCTATCCAAAGAGCAGGCGGAACATAACCATAGAGAAGGCAAGGGAAATCATGGAGGTTCTGCCGCCCGAAATCAAAAAGACGGCAGTGACTGTCTCTCCTACCTCAGAGCAGGTGAAACTCATAGAAGAGGCAGGTTTTGATGTGCTGCAGATTCATGGACATCTGGCAGAGGAGATCCCCGAAGAAGCGGATATCCCCATCATCCGTGCTGTGAATGTAAAGGGCAGGGTGCCTGTGATGGAGTCCTATCCCCGGATTTTTGCCTATCTCTTTGATGCGGCAGCACCGGGCAGCGGCAAATCCTTTGACTGGTCTAGTCTGGAGCAGATTTCTGCAGAAGGAAGAAAATTCATACTGGCAGGAGGCCTTCATCCTTGCAATGTAGGAGAAGCCATCAGGCAGGTGCATCCCTGGATGGTGGATGTATCTTCCGGTGTAGAATATGATGATAAAAAAGGAAAAGATCCTGTCAAAATCCAGGCGTTCATTGAAGCAGTGAAAGAAGCAGACGAAAAGTCATCATGAAATAATCTTTCCTAAGGCCCTATTTATTCTTGACAAAATCATAATCACATGGTAAAGTTAATTCAACTTCAAACGAGGAAGAAAAGAGTAGGGTCCTGAATACAGCAAAGCGAGTCCGGAGAGTGGAAGCGGATATGGATAGGGATGTGAAGTGCATTTCTGAGTTTGGCGGGCCGAAAGATATAGTAGGCCTTTCCGGGAACTCCCGATACAGAGCGCGGGTATGCGGCATGACCAAGTACCTCATGAGCTGTCTATGGAGACATAGGCGGAAATATTAGGTGGAAACACGAGTCTCTCGTCCTGGTAAGGACGGGAGTTTTTTTATTTATTAACCGTCTTTTCTGAGAGACCGTGTGTACATATCCGGGAGACGCCCGATACAGCGCAGGGGTACAGGAACGTACCTTCACGGCAGAGTCCGGACAGGAAAATTTCCTGAAAAATTCCTGAAAAGAGGAGGAATAGGATATGGCAGGGATACGATGTCGAATGTGCAGCATGATAGAGAAATCAGCATTTAACTTTACTTAATACAAAATACGGAGGCAATTATTATGGCAGACAAAAAATATCGTTTTGAAACTCTTCAGCAGCATGCAGGACAGGTACCGGATCCCACCACAGGAGCCAGGGCTGTTCCTATTTATCAGACCACTTCCTATGTATTCCACGATGCGCAGGAAGGGGAAGATCTCTTTGCTCTTCGTAAACCGGGCTTTATTTATGGCCGCCTTACTAACCCGACTCAGGATGTACTGGAAAAGAGACTGGCTGCCCTGGAAGGAGGTACTGCAGGCCTGGCAGTGGCCAGCGGTGCTGCAGCAGTGACCTATTCTATCCTTAATATTGCCGGCGCCGGTGATGAAATCGTTTCTGCATCCACTCTTTATGGCGGTACCTATGAACTTTTCACCGATACACTTCCCCAGCTTGGCATTCATACAAAATTCGTAAATCCTGATCATCCGGAAGAAATTGAAGCAGCCATCACCGACAGGACAAAGGCTGTATACATTGAAACGCTGGGCAACCCGGCTATTAATATTCCTGATTTTGATGCAATCCGTGACATTGCTCATGCCCATCATCTGCCGGTACTTATCGACAATACTTTTGCCACCCCCTACCTCTTCCGGCCATTGGAACATGGCCTTGATGTAGTTATTCATTCGACCACTAAATTTATTGGCGGTCATGGAACTACCCTGGGCGGTGCTATTATTGAAAATGGACAGTTCGACTGGAATCAGCCGGAAAGGTATCCTCACTTTGCTAACCCCGATGCTTCCTATCATGGTATCAACTTTGCCACCGATGTACCAGGCGCAGGATTTGTAACCCGCATCCGTGCCAAGGTTCTTCGTGATACAGGCGCAGCCATTTCCCCCATCTCTGCCTGGTTCTTTATCCAGGGATTGGAAACTCTGTCTCTCCGCGTAGAACGTCATGTGTCAAATGCCCAGAAACTGGCAGAATTTTTGGAAAAACATCCGAAGGTGGGAAAGGTTAACTACCCGGGCCTCGAATCCTCTCCTTATCATAAGCTCCAGCTGAAATATCTGCCCAAAGGCGCAGGCTCTATCTTCTCCATTGAGCTGAAGGACGGATTCAAGGCAGCCAGGAACTTTATCGATAATCTGGATATTTTCTCGGACCTGGCCAATGTAGGGGATTCCAAGTCCCTGGTGGTACATCCTGCTTCCACTACCCATCAGCAGCTGGATGAAGAAGCCCAGCGTGCAGCCGGCATTACTCCCGGCACTGTCCGTATTTCTGTGGGCATTGAAAATATTGACGATCTTCTGGAAGATGTGGAACAGGCACTTTCTAAAATCTGATCTTTTAGAAACTTCATAAAAAGCTGCCTGGAAATGGGGCGGCGTCAATCAAAAACTCTCCCGAACTGGGGAGAGTTTTTGATTGGGCTTGGAGTTTATGAAGGAAAGAAACTGCCTTCCTGCTGGAGCCGATATCGTTGACGAAGCAGTGATATCCACTGAAAGTTTCAAGTTATACCAGGGAAAGCCTGTGAAGCAGGATTCATGGTGGAAGGTGCCCGGAACTGCCAGCATGCAGGCTGCGCCTGGCGCCTGCCAATGACTCTTGAACTCTATATGGAAAGATCTTATTTTTCTGCCAAAGGATAGTTTCATTTTCCTGTTTGGGATAAAAGGGGAAAAATACAGTGAAACTGCCGACGCCCTGGGCATCTTTTGTATTAGGGAAGCACTGATTAATTCATAGAGTTTTCTTTTATAAGAATTTTTATGCACTGTTTCGTCATGGGCTTCCTTAAATAGCTCGCTATTCGCGTCAGCCCATTCCTCGCATTGCATAAAAATTCAAGAATAAAAGCAAACAATGATTTAATCAGCGCTTCCTTAGAGACGCGAAGCGGCAGTTCCGGTCAACCATTCCAGCGCCGCGGTATTTCTGTGAACCGGTCCACCACCATCATGGTGGCCAGTATATTAGACATGAGATGATCCTCTTCGTCAAACATATCCGCTTCTATGACAATGGTGGAGTGACCGTTGTGAGTGATATGGCTGGTGACACGGATCGTTTCTCCCGGTTTGGCAGTACGGATGAAATTCATGGTCATAGCTACAGTAACCACGGAAGCTCCTACGGATGCGCTGGTGACACCGGTGACAGAATCGGCCAGGGCAGCCAGCACACCGCCATGGAGGCGGCCTCTGTGATTATTGTGCTTCAGTGGGTCTGTCTTCAGACTGACTGTGACACTGCCGCAGTGAATTTCATCAATGTGGATATGGAAATAATCTTCCATGAACCGGTTTTTCTTATAAATGTTCCGGATGTGCTGCCGGATTTCCTCCGGATCTCTCAGCTGTTTTATATTGGTATCCATCATGGTCCCATCCTTTTCTCAATTGTTCTGTTACTCCTCATGATAACGGCGATAACGAAAGATTGCAAGATGGGAGGCGGAATAGATTTCTCAGTGATTCTTATTTTTCATTCCAGCCCCGAATACGGGGGTTAGGCAGGAAAAGCTTTTAGGGAAATGCATCCTTTTTAGGAACGTCAATGCCGGGCCCATTGGAACTTTTGAATCCGCCGGGCGCTTTCCTCTACCCATTGTTTTCTCTGTAACGTATAATATAAGTAGAAATGGAGAACTGCCGAAAGGCGGTGTTTTTATAGCATTCAAATAGAAGGAGGAGTTATGTTTACAGCGACAACCATACTGGCGGTGAAGAAGGACGGCCATACAGCCATGGCTGGTGACGGGCAGGTCACCATGGGAAATGCGGTAATAATGAAGAATACGGCCCGGAAAGTGCGGCGGCTGTATCATGGGAAGATTATTGCAGGATTTGCCGGTTCCGTGGCAGATGCCTTTTCTCTTTTTGATAAATTTGAAGCCAAACTTCGAGACTGCAATGGCAATCTGGTGCGGGCAGCCGTGGAATTTGCCAAAGACTGGCGCAGCGACCGGGTGCTCCAGAAACTGGAGGCCCTTTTGATTCTCACCGATGGAGATCATCTTTTCCTTGTTTCCGGCAGTGGAGAAGTGATTGAGCCGGATGATGGTATTCTGGCCATTGGAAGCGGCGGCAACTATGCCCTCTCGGCAGCCCGTGCACTGTCACAGAATACGGATCTTTCTGCCCGTGAAATAGCGGAAAAATCACTTCATATTGCAGCGGATATCTGCGTATACACCAATCATAACGTTATTGTGGAGGAAATCTGATGGAAGAATTAACACCCCGTAAGATTGTAGAATACCTGGACCATTACATTATCGGGCAGAAGGATGCCAAACGGGCGGTGGCAGTGGCTCTTCGGAACCGCTGGCGGGCAGGACAGCTGCCACCGGATATTTCCAGGGAAATCAGCCCCAAGAATATTCTTCTCATTGGCCCTACCGGCGTAGGCAAGACAGAAATTGCCCGGAGGATTGCCTCCCTGACCCATGCACCTTTTGTAAAAGTGGAAGCTACCAAGTACACCGAAGTAGGTTACGTGGGAAGAGACGTAGAGTCCATGGTGCGGGACCTGGTGGAAGAAGCGGTGCGTCTTGTGAAGAAAGAGGAATCCGCCCGCCACGGCAGGGACGCGGAGGAAGAAGCGCTGCATCGCATTGCCGAAGTTCTGTGGCCTTCTAAAAAGCCGGAGACAAGAAGCCCCATGGATATTATTTTTGGTGAAAAGCAGGCCGATAAGCCGGAAAATCAGGAAGAAAAACAGCGGCGCAAAGAACTGGTGGAAAGAATCCGAAGTGGCAAACTGGATGACCGGCAGATTGAGATCAAGGTGGAAGACAAAGGCAATGCGCCCCAGTCGGATAATGAGCAGGCAAACCAGATTTCCGTCATGATTGCCGGTATGATGCCCAAGAAGATGAAGAAAAAGAAGGTTACCGTTCGGGAAGCAAAGAAAATTCTGACAGAAGAGGCAGCCGATGAAATGGTGGATATGGAAGTGGTGAAGGACAGGGCCATCCATTATGCGGAAGAAAGAGGCATTATCTTTATTGATGAAATTGATAAGATTGCCGGCAGAACCGGTGCTTCCGGCGGCCCTGATGTATCACGGGAAGGGGTGCAGCGGGATATCCTTCCAATCGTAGAAGGGGCTACGGTGAAAACGAAGTATGGCCAGGTGAAAACAGACCATATTCTTTTCATGGCGGCCGGTGCTTTCCACGTATCCAAACCCAGTGACCTGATTCCGGAACTGCAGGGGCGTTTCCCTATCCGCGTAGAGCTTTCAAGCCTTACAAAAGAGGATCTTCGGAAAATCCTGACAGAACCTCGGCAGGCTCTGATTCGTCAGTATACCGCTCTTCTGGATACGGAAGGCCTTCATGTAACCTTTTCCGAAGATGCACTGGATACCATTGCAGAAATTGCCTCGGAGGTTAATTTGGAAACAGAAGACATTGGTGCCAGAAGGCTTTACACCATACTGGAGAGAGTGCTGGAAGACCTCTCCTTTGCTGCTCCGGATATGGAAGAAAAGGAAATGGTGGTAGACAGTGACTATGTAAGGGAGAAACTGGGCAGAATCAGGGAAAATATCGATATTTCCAACTATATTCTATAAGTATAAGGCCGACGGCTGAAGCCGCCGGCTTTTTGTTTTTTGGCGGGATTTCAATAGGACCAGGGTGGAAAAAACTTTTATGCCCTAAAATGTCAATACAATAATATATGTAGGTTGACGAATGGTTTACAACTGGCTATAATAGGAAAAGAGTTAAGGAAGTATTGTTCCAAGGCATTACAGAAAAGGCAGTTTACAAGGTTGTTTTTTCTAACATTCTGTCGCTGTTCATCATAGGAGGCGCTTTTATGCGAAATGAAATCCTGGATTACTTCAGGAAGGCTAACGGGGAATTTGTTTCAGGAGAACAGATTTCCAAAGATCTCCACGTTTCCCGTACAGCCATCTGGAAGCATATCAAAGTACTAAAAGAGAGGGGCTATATTTTTGAGTCCAGTACACGAAAAGGGTATCGGCTCATTTATGCTCCCAACCTGTTGACGCCGTTGGAAATCGACAGTGCCCTCCATACGGAAACTTTTGGACGTCATGTGGTGTACATGTCTTCCACCCGTTCCACTAACGAGGAAGCAAAGAAAATCGCCAGGGAAGGGGCGGAGGAAGGGACCATTGTGGTGGCAGAGGAGCAGACTGGTGGTCATGGGCGGCTTACCCGCGGATTCTACAGCCCCTTTGCCAAAGGCATTTGGTTTTCCCTTATTCTTCGTCCGAAGTTCTTCCCCATGGAAGCATCCAAATGTACTCTTCTGGCTGCCATTGGCGTATGCCGCGGCATCCGACGTCTGGGACTGAAAGATGCCGGTATCAAATGGCCAAATGATATCCTTTATCATGGCAAAAAGATGGTAGGTATTCTTACGGAAATGTCTGCATCCATGGAAAAAATTGATTATATTATCATGGGTATCGGTATCAATACAGGCATGAAGAAAAGCGAATTTCCTGAGGCTTTCCGCGAGACTTCCACATCCTTCCTCAATGAAGGCATCGATGTATCCCGCAAAGATCTTCTGGCGGCCATTCTGGCAGAACTGGAGAAGGAATATCATATTGCTCAGACTGAAGGTTTTGATAAGGTGCTGGAAGACTGGAAGACCCTTTCCGTTACTTTGGGACAGGAAGTACGGGTCATTTTCGGAAATGACAGCTACACAGGCAAGGCTGTCGATATCGATAAGGATGGATGCCTTCTGGTAGATACAGGATCCCATGTAACCCGAGTCATTGCCGGTGACGTATCTATTCGTCCCATTGATGCGCCCCTTCCAAAGAGATAAGATCATTTCATTTCTTTGAGCGTTTGGAAGTTATGTTTCAGCCGTTCCGGGCATTTCTCTCTTCATGTCTGATACACGGACGGTTATAGGAATAGGAGAAGAGGATAACTATGGAAAAAGGAAAAATGCACAATATTATCAGTGCAGCTATATTTGCAGCCATCATGGCAGTGCTGTCGCAGTTTACGTTCCCCATCGGGCCTGTGCCCATTACTTTGCAGAGTTTTGTCTGCGCCCTGGCAGGCGGTGTGCTGGGAAGGAAATGGGGGGCTATCTCTATCGGCGTATGGCTTCTACTGGGACTTCTTGGCATTCCTATCCTTACCATGGGCAAGGCTGGTGCCGGTATCTTTTTCTCCCCTGTAGGCGGCTATTATCTGGGATTTGTGGTTATGGCCTGGGTATCCGGCTTCCGTCTGGCAGAAAAGGGTCATTTTCTCCGCCAGGTTTCTTCCGCCGTGCTTGGCCTCATTTGCTGCTACGCTTTGGGCACGGTCTGGTTCATGGGATATTTCCACTTTGGCCTTGGAAAAGAAATGCCCCTGTGGACGGCATTGACTCTTACCGTATTCCCCTTTGTGGCTTTTGACCTCATCAAAGTCATTCTGGGTGTTATCTGCGGTACCCGGATTCGCCAGTCTTTGAATCAGGCAGGCTATTATCCCACCATGGAACATTGAAGTTCCCAAACGAACTGATTCGTACATAAGTACTGATATTAAAATATTTATATGCTGCTTCATCAGTAGATTCCTTATAAAGGGGATAGAAAGCGCTGCTTTTAGGGCGGCGCTTTCTTTATAGCTTAAAATATATGAATAGGCCCACTCATATGGTTATCTGTAAAAATTCTATTATTTGTTATGATTTCCCTTGACAGAATGGAAACTTTGTTGCATTATACACTTGATGAAATTTTAAAGGCACCTCAATGTATGGCTGATGGAATAGAATTTGAGAAGCCATAGGGGAGCCGGTTCCGGAGGAGATTCACATGCTTCTTGCTTTTGATGTGGGAAATACGAATATTGTATGCGGCGTATACAAAGAAAGGAAACTGATCCGTCATTGGCGGGTAGCTACAGATACTCTGCAGACTGCTGACGGGTATGCAGCCCTTTTGGGTACGCTGTTTCAGCTGAGTGGACTTGCCTTTAAGGATGTGGAAGACATTATCATCTCCACCGTGGTTCCGCCAATCATTCCGATTCTGGAAACCATGAGCCAGCGCTATTTCCATACGAAACCCATCATGGTGGGTCCTGGGATCAAGACAGGTCTTAATATCCTGTATGACAATCCAAAGGAACTGGGTGCCGACCGTATTGTTAATGCTGTAGCCGCTATTGCAGAATATGACTGCCCCCTCATTATTATTGATATGGGCACTGCTACCACTTTCTGCGTGGTAGATACCAAGGGCAATTATCTGGGCGGCGCCGTGGCGCCGGGCATCGGTATTTCTATGGAAGCCCTCTTCCAGAGAGCCTCCAAGCTCCCTCGGATTGAACTGGTGAAAACGCCAAAAATTATCTGCCGCAACACTGTATCTGCCATGCAGGCCGGCATTTACTACGGCTTTGTAGGCCAGATTGATGAAATCGTAAATCGTATTAAGGAAGAACTGAATGAGCCCAATGTGAAAGTCATTGCTACCGGCGGTCTGGCTACTCTGATAGCCAAGTCTTCCAAAACCATTGATGTAGTAGATCCTATGCTTACGCTGAAAGGTCTTCTGGTGCTTTACGAAAAAAATAGAAATGACAGAAGGTAAGAAAAAAGCGAATCGGGAAACCGGTTCGCTTTTTTGCTGCAGGAAGCACGTCGGTGTTTTATAAAATGAAAACACTTGTAAACGGATTCCTGCCGGTATGAAACACACTTCAGAAATCGGACAGATAAAATTTTTCCTCTTGCATTTTAATACATAAGGATGTATATTTATAAAAAATAAATCATCGTTACAGGAGGAAAGACCTATGAAGAAAATAATGAAAGCAGCGATTTTAGCACTGGCAGCGGCAGGTATGGTAATGGCAGGGGGCTGCGGAAGTTCCCAGCCGGCGAAGTCTTCGGCAGGAAATTCATCACAAAGTGCGCTCATGCAGAAAATCAAAAAGGATGGTAAACTGGTTGTAGGTACAGCTTCCGGATTTCCGCCTTATGAATTTCTGGATACCTCTGTAAAGGATCAGAAGAAGATTGATGGTATTGATATGAAACTGGCAGAAGCGGTGGCGCAGAAGCTGGGCGTGAAGCTGGAGGTGCAGGATATGACCTTCCAGTCCCTTCTTTCTTCCATTACTACAGGGAAGGTGGATATAGCTATTTCTGCCATTAATCCTACAGATGAAAGAAAGAAGACTGTTGATTTCTCCCATAACTATCTGGAAGGAAAGCAGACCCTTCTCATCCGCAGGGAGGATGAGGGTAAATATAAATCACTGGCAGATTTTTCCGGTAAGAAGATTGCAGTGCAGAAATCCACGATCCAGGAAAAACTAGCTGCAGAGCAGATTCCGGATGCCCAGATCGTGGCCCTGGCTAAGGTGCCTGATGCTCTGCTGGAATTGAAACAGGGGAAAGTGGATGCCGTGCCGGTGCAGAATATAGTAGGTGGACAGTATTTGGTCACCAATGAGGACCTGGCACCTACGAATATTTATTTTGACAAATACAGTGGAGGTTCTGCTGTGGCAGTACCTAAGGGAAGCGATGATGTGGTGGCTGTGATTAATGAGGTCATAAAGGAAAACCAGGACAATGGAAACATAGATCAATGGGTGGATGAAATGACAAAGAAAGCAGTGGCCAACGCGCAGTCCAAGTAACTGCCTTTTTCCTGAAGGAGGAAATCTGTTATGAATAAGACCATGAAAGTCATACTTTTAGGAACGGCTATGGCAGCTGCCATGATTTCTGCCGGCTGCGGAGATTCTTCTACCTCCAAAAGCAGTGCTGCTTCCGGTTCGTCCCAGAGCAAACTTATGCAGACGATCAAACAGAGAGGAAAGCTGATTGTAGGCACGTCCTCCGGTTATCCGCCCTATGTATTTGTAGATGCAGAGTCTCCGGATAAAAAGGTCATCGGCCTTGATATGGAAATGTGTAAACAGATTGCCGATAAACTGGGTGTTCCTATGGAAGTACAGGATATGAGCTTCTCTGCTCTCCTGTCTTCTGTTACTGCCGGGAAGGTGGATATTGCGGTAGGTGGTGTATCTCCTACACCGGAGAGGGAAAAAGCCATGGCCTTCTCAGACCTCTATCTTCCTACGGAGCAGAAGCTTTTAGTAAGAAAAGAAGACCAGCATACATTTAAAACGCTGGCAGACTTAAAAGGCAAAGTCCTTGGTGCAGAGAAATCCACCACCCAGGAAGCTACAGCCCAGAAGGTGGAAGGAGCTACGGCTATTGGTCTTTCCAGTGTGCCTGATGCTGTGCTTCAGCTGAAGAACGGCAAACTGGATGGCATCGTGCTTGAAGGAGTTGTATCGAAGCAGTATCTGGTATACAATGATGACCTGGCCCTGGCTGATGTACAGTTTGATGGTGCGAAGAAGGTATCTGCCGTAGCTCTCCAGAAGGGGAATGATGATGTGCTGAAAATAATTAACGATGTGATTAAACAGGATACAGAATCCGGGCAGTTTGACAAGTGGGTGGATGAATACAGCAGGATTGCCATTGAAAAGGCAGGAAAATAAGAATTCAAAAAACAGCAGGCTCATGGTCTGCTGTTTTTTTATGCATATTATTCAATGCCTCATTTTCCAATGAGGAAGCAGGAAATATATAGTAACTGTCGAGTATATTACGACTACAGGACATTTTGAAATAAGATTAAAAAGAAAATTCCCAAAAAGTTTATGAATAATTATTGACATTAACGCATAAATATGCTAAACTCTATGCAAGTTAAGAAAAGAACTCCATTCTTAAAGACGAAAGGGTGTATGAACATGATGAATAAGAAAAATTTACTGAAAATGATGGCATTAGGTATGGCAGCAGCTGCTGTATTCGGACTGGCAGGCTGCGGCGGTGGTTCTGGCGCGAGTCAGAGCGCTTCTTCCCAGACCCAGAAAGAAAGCCCCCTTATGCAGAAAATTAAATCCAGCGGTAAGCTGGTCGTAGGCACTGCATCGGGTTATCCTCCCTATGAATTCGTAGATACTTCTGCCGGTGAAAAGAAGGTCATCGGCATCGATATGGAACTGGCCCAGAAGGTGGCTGATAAGCTGGGTGTGAAGCTGGAAGTACAGGATATGAACTTCCAGGCCCTCCTTTCTTCATTGACCGGCGGCAAGGTGGATGTGGCCATTGCAGGTATTAACCCCACAGATGAAAGAAAGAAATCCATGGATTTCTCCGCTGACTATCTGCCCACGGAACAGAAGGTGATTATCCGTAAAGCGGATGCTGATAAGTATAAGACCGTAGAAGATCTCTACGGAAAAACTATCGGCGTACAGAAGTCCACCACCCAGGAAGCCCTGGCCAAGGAAAAGATTAAAGACGCAAAAATCGTAGGTCTGGCTCATGTGCCGGAGGTGGTACTGGAACTGAAGCAGGGCAAGGTAGACGGCCTGGTGGTAGAAGGCATTGTAGGTGAGCAGTACGTTATCTTCAATGATGATCTCATGTTCTCAGATATCAAGTTCCCGGGAGCTGTCAAGAACTCTGCTGCTGCCGTACAGAAAGGAAATGAAGATGTGCTGGCTGTGATTAATGAAGTGATTAAAGAAAACACAGACAATGGCAACTTCAAGAAATGGACAGAAGAATACAGCAAGAAAGCTGTATCCAATGCAGATAATAAATAAGTGAGAAATAAGTGAAAGAACCCTGCCGTGTCATTGAGACACGGCAGGGTTTTGATTTAGAAATACAGACTTCTCCTGCCGATGACTGCTTAAGGAAGCGCTGATTAAATCATTGTTTGCTTTTATTCTTGAATTTTTATGCAATGCGAGGAATGGGCTGACGCGAATAGCGAGCTATTTAAGGAAGCCCATGACGAAACAGTGCATAAAAATTCTTATAAAAGAAAACTCTATGAATTAATCAGTGCTTCCTTAATACCCATGAGGGACTCCGTTCTTACTACTGGAAATTCCGAATAGAGAATTTAATTAACTTTTAAAGAAAGATATGAATATAGATATGGTCAAGAATATGAGTGTATGTTATAATTAGCTAACTTCAGATGATTTTACCTGATAGGGGAGCGCCGATACTTCAGGGGTCTGATTCTATCAGTGCTTCCATAAAGAAAGAGGGGCTTATATCCATGAATAAAAAAACTATTCCGTTTTCCGATGAATTAATCCGTGATATAGCAGCCAAGTATGGCACACCTTTTCATATTTATGATGAAAAGGGGATTCTTGATAATGTAAAGAGGCTGCAGAAAGCTTTTTCCTGGAACCCCAACTTCCATGAATACTTTGCAGTGAAAGCCACACCGAATCCCTGGATTATGAAAAGCCTTAAAACTTTAAACGTAGGCTCTGACTGCAGTTCCATGGCAGAGCTGGTACTTTCCGAAACCGTGGGCATCAGAGGAGAAGAAATCGTATTTTCTTCCAATGATACTCCTGATGAAGAATTTATCAAAGCCAATGAACTGGGAGCCATTATCAATCTGGATGATGTATCCAATCTGGATGACCTGGATAGGCTTCATATTGTTCCTGAAAAGATCTGCTTCCGTTATAATCCGGGGCCTGAACTGGCAAGGGGCAATGCCATCATCGGCAAGCCGGAAGAAGCAAAGTACGGCATGACTAAAGAACAGCTCATGACCTGCGTGGACTGGGCTAAGAAAAAGGGCATTTCCTACATTGGCATCCATACCATGGTGATTTCCGCAGAGTTGGAACTGCCGGGGCTTCTTGGCACGATTGCCATGATGTTTGATCTGGCTAATGAAATCAGAAATGAAAAGGGCGTGACTGTCAGCTTCATCGATTTCGGCGGCGGCATCGGTATTCCTTATCGCCCGGAACAGAATCCCGTGGACATTGAAGGCCTTGGAGAGGGCGCCAAAAAGCTCTTTGAAGAAAAGATGAAAGGCTTTGACCATACTCGTATCTGCTTCGAATGCGGCCGCGCCATTACCGGTCCCTATGGATTCCTGGTGACCAAAGCTATTCATTATAAACATATTTATCGCGATTACATCGGCGTGGATGCCTGCATGGCGGATCTCATGCGTCCAGGTATGTATGGTGCCTACCATCATGTGACCGTACTTGGTAAGGCTGATGCACCTAAGGACCATGTGTATGATGTGGTAGGCTCCCTCTGCGAAAACTGTGATAAATTTGCTATTCAGCGGCCTCTTCCGGAAATTAAAACGGGAGACCTCATCGTCATTCATGACACCGGTGCTCATGGTCACAGCATGGGCTATAACTATAACGGCCGCCTTCGCCATCAGGAGATTCTGGTTCATGAAAACGGCAGCGTACAACAGATCCGCCGTAATGAGACCCTCTTTGACCTGTTTGCTACCCTCGATTTCCCGAACCTGAAAGAAAATACGGCCAAGGTAACAAAGGAATAATAAGTCAGAAATAAGATATTATATGTATGAAACCGCAGGTATCTATCCTGCGGTTTTTTGATTTCCGGCGGCAAATCTATCTAATTATGTGTTCAGGTTATATGGATTGAGAAAAATCTAAAAATATCATAGCGCCACAAAACGGGTTATTGTATAATATCAATATAGAAGTATCGAAATGCATTTAATATTTTAGGAGGCATTCATATGTATACTTTATCTACTGTAGAATTTAATGGAAAAATTCCGCAGATTGATCCTAATGCTTTTGTAGCTCCCCACACATTCCTCTCCGGCGATATCAGAGTCGGTAAGTATGCCAGCATCTGGCCAGGTGTGGTAGCCAGAGGTGATGTGAACTATATTTCTGTAGGAGAATGCTCCAACGTACAGGATCTCTGCTGCCTTCATGTAGCCGATGATCATCCCTGTATTATCGGCGACTATGTAACCATTGGACACAGCGCAGTGGTTCATGCCTGCACCATAGAAGATCATGTGCTCATCGGTATGCATGCTACTATACTCGATGGCGCTGTGATTGGAAGAGGATCTATTGTAGCAGCCGGAGCTGTCGTACTGGGAGGAACTGTTATTCCACCAAACTCTCTGGTAGCCGGTGTTCCTGCTAAAGTGATTCGCACCATTGACCGTGTAAAGAATATCCATGCTCAGGCCATCAAGTATAAATGCGAATGGGCTATCGGCTATGGCGCTAAACCGGATATTGACGGTGAACTTTATCACGGCGAAAAGATTGTGTAATGAATTTAATCATGATACAAAAATCATCCCGGGAATTTTTCCCGGGGTGATTTTTTATGGAATGGGAAATGGTCAGTCATGGGTCATAATATAACAAGGTGCCACATGAGAAAACAGGAGCACCTCTGGTGCTGTTAGAATTGAGGCTGAAATCAGGACTTCCATGGTAATACACCATCCCGTCCTTTGGTGGGAAAGAGAGTCATGCAGCAGCGAAAAGGAGTGAGCAGATTTAAAATCCTGTATGCCGGCGGCACCAGAGGATGCAGTATGAAAGCGGCCTGCCTTCCTTAGGCGCCGCTGACGCCTCTTGCGTCTCCAGGAGGGGCTGAATCCATTGCATGCTTACCGGTATCACGGTCACATTTGACTATTTCCCACTATGAGCTATATAATAAATATCAACTATATAAAAAATAATGATGTATCATTGTTTTTGTGGAAGGTGAAATTATGCGTGAAAAGTATGTTCCTCAGCAGATTGAGAAAAAATGGCAGAAAATCTGGGAGGATACAAAGGCATTCGAGACTCACTCGGATCCTTCTAAAAAGAAATACTATGTTCTGGAGATGTTCCCTTATCCCTCCGGTAACCTTCATATGGGCCATGTAAGAAACTATTCCATCGGTGATGTGGTGGCCCGCTTCAAGAAAATGCAGGGCTTTAACGTTATCCATCCCATGGGATTTGATGCCTTTGGCATGCCTGCAGAAAATGCAGCGATTAAGCATGGCACTCCGCCGGCAGAATGGACTTATTCCAACATTGACAATATGACCCGTCAGCAGAAGGAACTGGGACTGTCCTACGATTGGGACAGGAAGGTTCTTACCTGCCGGGAAGATTATTACAAGCACACCCAGAAACTCTTTGAAATTTTCTACAAGAGAGGTCTGGCATACAAGAAAGAAGCCAAGGTAAACTGGTGTGATACCTGCCACACCGTACTGGCTAATGAACAGGTAGAAGAAGGCCGGTGCTGGAGATGTAAGAATCCGGTAGTGAAAAAGGACCTGTCTCAGTGGTTCTTGAAAATCACCGACTATGCTGACCGCCTCCTGGCTGATCTGGACCATATGCCGGGCTGGCCGGAAAGAGTTAAGACCATGCAGAGAAACTGGATTGGCCGCTCCACCGGTACCCAGTTCTCCTTCAAAGTGGAAGGCATGGATGATTCCATTCCTGTATATACCACCCGTGTAGATACTGTTTACGGTGTGACCTACATGGTGCTGGCTCCGGAACATCCGCTGGTGGAAAAGCTGATTGCCGGCAACCCTGAAAAGGATAAACTGGAAGCTTTCATTACAGAAATGAGAAACCAGAACGACATTGTCCGTACGGCAGAAGATGCACCGAAGCTGGGTATGTTTACCGGAAGCTATGCCATCCATCCCCTGACCGGCGAAAGAGTGCCTATCTGGATTGCCAACTATGTTCTCTATGAATATGGCACGGGTGCTGTCATGGCTGTTCCGACCCATGATCAGCGCGACTTTGAATTTGCAAAGAAATACAATCTTCCTATGAAGCTGGTGGTACAGAACAAAGCTCATGACCTGAAGCTGGAAGATATGGATAAAGCCTATGATGCCGATGGATACCTGGTTAACTCCGGTGAATTCGATGGCCTGACTTCTGCAGAAGGCAGGGAAGCCATTACAAAGAAATTTGAGGATATGGGTATCGGCAAGGGTAAGGTTAATTACCGTCTCCGTGACTGGCTGATTTCCCGTCAGCGTTACTGGGGCTGCCCCATTCCGATTATCCACTGCCCTCACTGCGGCAATGTACTGGTACCGGAAAAAGATCTGCCTGTCAAACTTCCTACGGATGTAAATTTTGTGGCCGGTGCTACCTCTCCTCTGGAAACAAGCAAAACCTTCCTTCATGTGAAATGCCCGCAGTGTGGTGCTGACGCTACCCGCGAAACGGATACCATGGATACATTTATTGATTCTTCCTGGTACTTCCTCCGCTACTGTGATCCCCACAACGAGAAAGAGCCTTTTGATAAGAAAAAGGCAAATTACTGGATGCCGGTGGACCAGTATATCGGCGGTATTGAACATGCCATTCTCCACCTGCTGTACTCCCGTTTCTTTATGAAAGTACTTCAGGACGAAGGCATGGTAGATTATCCGGAACCTTTCACCAACCTGCTCTGCCAGGGGATGGTGCTGAAAGATGGCGGCAAGATGAGTAAGTCCGTAGGAAACGTAGTTTCCCCGGAAGAAATTGTAGGAAAATACGGCGCTGACACTGCCCGTCTCTTCATCCTCTTTGCTGCTCCTCCGGAGAAGGATCTGGAATGGTCTGACCAGGGCGTGGAAGGCTCCTACCGCTTCCTGAAGAGAGTATGGGCTATTACCGGTAAATACCAGGATTTCAAAAAGGAAAACAAGGGCAAGCTGTCGGAAGATGAATTTGCACTCCGCAGGAGACTGCACCAGACTATTTCCAAAGTGACCGAAGACCTGGATGGAAAATTTGCTTTTAATACAGCGATTTCCTCCATTATGGAACTGGTGAATGAAATGTACCGCTTTGTAGAAAGCCATGATGCCATCGAAGATAGTCTGGCTCATGAACTGCTGCGGAATCTTCTTATCCTTCTGGCTCCTTTTGTTCCCCACATTACTGAAGAACTGTGGCAGGGACTGGGCGAAAAGGAAAAGAGTGTTCACGAAGCTTCCTGGCCTTCCTGCGATGCATCGGCCCTGGTGGTGGATGAAGTGGAACTGGGCGTACAGGTAAATGGCAAAGTCCGTGCTGCCATCACTGTTCCCGTAGCTATGAGCCGTGAAGAAATCGGAGAAAAAGCAAAGGAACTGCCGGAAGTGAAAAAATTCACCGACGGAAAGAAGATTGTGAAAATTATCGTAGTTCCCAAGCGCATTGTAAACATCGTAGTCAAATAATCCAAATGAAAAAGAGTCCTCACGGGGACTCTTTTTTTATGGCTGTGTTAAAATAAAAAAGAGTGCTATGGCTTTTGGTTGGCTTTAAAGGAGTGACTTCTATGCATATTATCTGTGAAGGAAGAAGCTTTGATTTCTTTGACGGCGCTTCGCCCCAGAACCTCTGGAACATTGTGAGGGGAGAGCGGGGAAGAAATGACGCAGTCCTTGCAGACTGCAACGGGGATATCCTCGATTTCCAGACACCTTTTTCAAAAGATTGTACTGTTCGATGGATTCCTCTGTCGTCTAAACAGGCCTACCAGGCCTATCGCCGCACTGCCATTATGCTTCTGGTATGCGGCGTGAAGGAAATCTATGGGGAAAAAGCTGATGTAAAAGTGAAACACTCCCTTGGAAAATCCATTTACTGCGAATTCAAGGACGGTCATACGCCGCTGCAGAAAGAACTCTCCATCCTGGAGAATAAAATGAAGGAGATTGTATCAGAAAGAAGAAAAATTACAAAGCTGGTGGTAGGAAGAAACAGGGCCATTGCTTTCCTGCGTATGAAAGGAAGAAATGAAGATGCAGAGCTCTTGTCCCAGCTTGATTTTTCTGAACTTAATGTGGATCAGTGCGGCAGTCTGATTGATTACTATTTCGGTCCCATGCTGCCGGATATGGGATTTATTCATGCCTTTGCTCTTCATTCCTATGCGCCTGGTTTCCTCCTGCAGCTGCCGGGTCCTGGAGAAACAGAGCTGACTCCCGGAAAAGATGATCCCCTCTATGCCCGGGTCTTTCTGGAATCTCAGAACTGGAGTGAACTCATTGGCTGCCATAACTTGGAAGAACTGAACCGGTCCATTGACACCGGACGGATTTACGACCTGGTGGCTACAGCGGAAGCACTGCAGGAAAAGAAACTGGCTGAGCTGGCAGATACCATCTGCCGTCAGAAACCATCTATCCGTCTCGTCTGCATGGCAGGCCCTTCTTCTTCCGGCAAAACGACTTTCATGAAAAGGCTTATCGTCCATCTCTGGGTCAACGGTGTGAAACCGGTGATGCTTTCGCTGGATGATTATTTCCGAAATCGCGATGAAATGGGAAATGAAAACTGGGAAAATCTGGAAGCGTTGGACTTAACCCTTTTTGAAGATACGGTCTCTGCTCTTTTGGAAGGAAGGGAGGTGCATCTGCCCCATTTCAATTTCATTACCGGCAAAAAAGAATGGGATAAAAAGGCTATCCGTCTGGGAAAAGGACAGCCTATTCTGGTTGAAGGTCTCCACGCCCTGAACCCCAGACTGACCTACTTCGTGCCAGGCTATCAGTGCATACGAGTCTATCTTTCCGCATTAACCCAGCTTACCATCAACGATCACAACCGCATCTCCACCTCCGACAGCCGCCTTCTTCGCCGCCTTGTCCGGGACTTCCAGTTCCGCGGCAACGGTCCGGAGCATACCCTTATGGTGTGGGATAATGTAAGACAGGGAGAAGAACGCAATATCTTTCAGTACCAGGACAGGGCCAATGTAGTCTTCAATACGGCCCTCCTTTATGAAATCCCGGTACTCAAGAAACTGGCCCGGCCTCTTCTGGAAAGTATAGGAAGGGACAGTCCTGCCTATTCCGAAGCCAAAAGAATGCTCTCCTTCCTTATGCCCTTCAGAGAACTGGACAGCTCCATCGTGCCGGGAGAATCCCTTCTCCGTGAATTCGTGGGATATAAAGGGCTGGGGAAATCCTTCCTGAACCGCTGACTGCTGATTCCCTGCGGTTTTCAGTCATCCTCCATCAGTGGGGCTGCAAAAGGAAAGACATCTCAATTTCTTGTTTTTCTTTGAGGCGGCAGAGGAATGGAATGCCCATCAGCAAAGTGGATTCGTAGGAAAATTAAGAATCCCGCAAGTCTGTCATAGTCATGCTGCAGGAAGATGTAAGGTGCGTATGCTCAATAGAATATGCAGGGCAGAAGCGGGAAAGGGGGTAAGAGGCTGAAAGACGAAAGGATGCGCCTGTAGATGTGGCTGCTACAAGGTCTTTTAAAAAAAAAATTCAATTTTTTTCTTCAGAGGGGTCAAAAATTCGAACCTTCTACGATATTAGTATCAGAGGAATGAAAAAGTACTCATGAGATGATGAATGCCATTTTCCAAATGCTTTTTCCACATCCGCGGTAGAGGAGAAGGTAGGGAGAAGGTAAACATCATGGAATTTCACTTTTCAACCTCCCTTCTTCTAAAACCGGCCGGCAATAGACAGAAGACAATGCAAAAAATAGAAGACAGAAAAGCAATAAGGAAGAGCGCTCGCAGAACTTTCCTCTCTCTGACGACATGATCTGAGCAGCACCCATGAAAATGGGAGGGCCAAGGCGCAGACGCCTGATTCATTGGTTGAATTTATCTGGAGACTCCCCTGACAGGCTTTTCTGTCTTTTGGCGTGGCTTTGCACAAAGCAGACTGTCCTATTTGCATAAAGTCCCCGTTTCATATATAATAGGTTTAAGAACGATAAAATTCGATATAAGAGGAGGAAGAAATATGGATATGGTTGATGTACTGGTTATTGGTGCGGGCCCTGCGGGGCTGAATGCAGCGCTCTATGCGGCCCGGAAGGAGCTGACGGTCAAGGTGGTGACTACCGATATCGGAGGCCAGATGCTCTTAACAAATGAAATCGAAAATTATCTGGGATTCCCATCTATTTCCGGCTTTGAACTGGCAGACAAAATGGAAGCCCATGTGAAGCAGTACCCTGTAGAATTCGTATATGCAGGTGTGAAGTCTCTGGTTAAAGAGGGGGACGGAACTTTTACGGCCCAGCTGGATGACGGTGGGGAGCTGCGGGGAAAAGCCTGCATTGTGACTGCCGGAAAGCACAGCCGGACATTGGATATCCCGGGAGAAAAGGAATATACCGGTCGAGGCGTCAGCTACTGTGCTACCTGTGATGGGCCATTCTACCGCAAGAAAACAGTGGCTATTGTGGGCGGCGGAGACAGTGCGGTACAGGCTGCCATTGAGCTGGCAAAGCTTTGTCCAAAAGTCTATCTTCTGGTGCGAAGCCGCATCCGGGCTCAGGAGATTCTGGTCAAACGCATGAAAGAGCTGGAGAATGTAAAGGTGTATATGGGATATACGCCGGAGGAAGTTAAAGGGGACAAGAAGGTACAGGGTCTTGTGATTAAAAATAAGGCTGATGGAAAGACGGAAGAACTTTCTGTGGATGGCGTTTTTGTAGAAGCTGGCGGTATTCCGAACAATTCCTATCTTCCTTCCGATGTCAAAGTCAATTCTCTGGGAGAAATCATGACTAATAAGGAAGGAGAAACCAATGTGGATGGTCTTTTTGCAGCGGGGGATGTGACTGACTGCAGAAATAAGCAGGTCATCATTGCAGCAGGAGAGGGGGCGGCAGCTGCCCTGGCAGCCCATGAATACCTGCTTCGCAGCGGATTATGAGAGTGACAAAGAAGGTTAAGGCTGAGCAGCTTCGCCGGCTTTCAGAGGTATATAAAAATGATGGTACCATGCTTCATTTCACCAGTCCCTTTACCCTGCTGGTGGCAGTGATCCTTTCTGCCCAATGTACCGATAAAAGAGTCAATGTGATTACGAACCGTATTTTTCCAAGATTGGATACGCCGGCTAAAATGGTTTCTCTTACCCAGAGCCAGCTGGAAACGGAAATCCATGACTGCGGTTTGTACAAAGCTAAGGCTAAGAATCTACTGGGTATGTGCCGCATGCTCCTTTCTGACTACCACGGAGAAGTACCGGAAGATTTCGATGAACTGGTCAAGCTCCCCGGGGTGGGCCGGAAAACAGCCAATGTGGTGCGGAGTGTGGCTTTCGGTTATCCGGCTATTGCGGTGGATACCCATGTTTTCCGCGTTGCCAATCGCTTAAAGCTGGCAGCAGGTACGACGCCGCTGGAAGTGGAAAAAGGCCTCCAGAAGGCTATTCCGAAAAAAGACTGGTCTGCAGCCCATCACTGGCTTATCTGGCATGGGAGAAGAGTATGTCATGCCAGAAAACCGGATTGTGAAACCTGCTTTCTTCAGAATGTCTGTCCTTCCTGTACGGTGAAGGTAACCCCCTGGAAACCGGAAGAGTAAGGAAATGAAGTCTCTTTTCGGCCTGCTGCAGGTATTTTACGGCGGCGAGAACTGGTTAAGCGGTTTTTATTCTACTAAAAATCGGTGAGGCAGATACAAAGGAACGCATCCTGATGTGCAGGTCCGGTAAAGGCTTTGCATGATTTACATGTCCTGTACAGGAGGGGCACGAGTTCAAGATTCATGGCCTGCGAGGCGCTGCTGTCAGGCCTTAGAATTTTGAGGCTGGATAAATGTAGGAACCTTTTTCTCATTTAAGGCAATCAAAAAGCTCTCCGGAGAGGAGAGCTTTTTGATTGCCTTGATCAGAACATATTAAGGATTCCTGTAAATCCATAGTGGTTAGAAGGAAGGAAAGCATCGACTGCTTTAGAAACACCGGTAGGTTCAGGTGCCGTAATGAGGAGCAGCAGGATAGCTAGTACGGTGAAACCCAGGGATACCAGGTTTGCCTTGCCTTTGCGGGACATCTCATAATAGCCGAAAAGGCGGAGGCCCAGAGCGCCGAAAAAGGTAATGACCAGTCCAGACAGGGAGAAAATGCCGAAGAGAATATTGGCCATCAGGAAGCCAATGAAGAATACGGGCAGGAAAATGAAGGGCAGATTATAGGCAATAAGGGTGGAGTTCACATGACGGCGCATATCATCCAGCCAGTCAGCCAGGTCGAAACCGAAGAGGCCCAGGGGAATGAAGGACAGAAGGACGATTTTATCCCATATGCCGGAGAGCCGGTCTCTGTCCTGACCCAGCCAGTAGAAAAATACACAAATGAGGAAGCCTGCAATACCGCCGATGATGTAGTAGAAATCTTCAGGAATAAATTTTACGGCAATCATGGCAATGGTAGTAAGGATGGAGCCCGTGACTATCCAGCCGGTAATCTGACTCCGGGAGGCTCTTTTTTCTTCCGGCACATCAGCCCACATCTGTGCCAGAATTTCCGTCATGAAAAGAAGAAGGAAAATGGCCAAAGCGGCGAAAGGATAGACAAAAAGGGAAACAAGGATAAAGAAAACGGGAATAAAGACTTTATATCCCCTAAACACCTGCAGGTGTTTGAAATTTAATTTCTTCTTCTGTGTGTAAATGGTCAGTCTCATAAATACAAGGTAGGTCAGCATGATGCCCACGGTTTCTACCGGCTCACAGCCCAGATAAAGCAGGGAGCAGAAAACAAGTATGGCCGTATTAGCTCCTGTAAAACGGCTGACCAGGGAACTGAAGAGGCCAATATTCAGAAAGGCCACTATTGCGTCACCAAAATTCAAAACATCCATCTCCTTTATAAACAATTCCTTTCTATTGTAACATGGCGCCGTTAAATAATAAATAGCAACGTTTTTTAATGGTTGAAAAAAGTCCTGCTTGCCTTGTATTTATGCCGCTTTTGGGGTGCTGGCCATTGCCAGCCGTTGCCCTTCGTTTTCCTGTATAAAATCCTTTTGGGGTGGTTTTGCGGGGTATTTTGTGGGGTAAATTGTGGGGTATGAAAAAGCGCCTGCTTTACCCTGTATTCATCGGATAAAACAAGCGCCTTGATTTACGAATAAGAGACTTTTAAAAACTCACGTTCTGCAGCATTTCCATGGCCTGCCTTTTGTCGCTCTGACTGACGTGTGCATAGAGGTCCATTGTCATGCTTAGGCTTGCATGGCCTAATATTTCCTTCAAGGTGTTGGGCGGTACTCCTGCCCTTATGGCCCTGCTGGCGAACGTATCCCGGAAGGCGTGAACTGAAAAGAATTTCATTATGACAGGGGATTCTTTATTGTACTTCCTTATGGCGGCACGCAATGAACCTTCTAATGCCGTTGTGTTGGTATGGCCGCCGGTGCTGGAAGGAAAGACGAAATCACAAGGGGAAATAATGCCCTTCAAGTCCCGGTACAAATTCCACTGATAATCTATGATTTCCCTTACCGTCTGATTCATAGGTATATCCCTAACTGATGTTTTAGTCTTGGCCGTTTCGCCCAATATCCATTTTCCTGCCTTGTCCTTTGTCATCGTGCGCCTTATGTGAATGATGTTGTGCGTTCGGTCTACATCTTTCCATTGCAGGGCGGCGCACTCTCCCGCGCGGGTGCCAGTATTAAGCAGGAACCTGTAGGCCGTATAGTATAGGGAACCTTTGAGCATGGAAAAAGCTTTCTCAATCTCGCTATCTGTAAGTTCCCTATGAATGGTTTCCCTGGCGGGCAGTCCCTTCTGTTTTATTGCATGTATACCGGTGGCCACATTGCGCTGGATAATGTCATCGGCCATAGCGCCCTTGAGTATGGAACCTATCAATGTATGCACTTTGTTGGCCGTTGCTATTCCTGCCGTATCGGCTACATGATTCATCATTGCGACTATCTGCCGCCGTTCCAACGTCCTTACCTTATGCCGCCCCAGCGTCCTTCGAATGAATTTTCTAAATAAACGTTGATACAGATACACAGTGATGGGCCGGACAGAAAGCGCCTTTCCCTCTATCCACTCATCGAAATACTGGTTTAGGGTTATGGTTTCATTGGTATGGTAGATACCGGCCTTGATTTGTGCCCGCTTTTCGTCCTCTTTGGCCTGTAAATCTTCCTTCCGTTCAGCATAGATAGAATACCGCACGCCCTTTATAGTAAAGCGCTTCTCATACCCGCCGCCCGGCCTTTTCCTCTCGCCGGTCCTCATCTTGCCCATAGCGTCCGCCCCTTTCCTTTACCGGCCCAGCAATTTCACAAGGGTTCTTATGGCCCTGCTCCTGGTGGTGCCGTTTCTCCTGCAGTATCTATCAAGCCTTTCAATATCCGGCCCGCTTAACCGTATACCGTAGCTTTTCAGCCTTTCGCCTTCCGGCTTCATTGGCCGCCCTGGTCTCCGCTTCCTTGTGTCCTTCATGTCTTCGGCCCCATTTCCCTGTACTTTCCTTCAATCGTGGCAAGGTGTCCCATGGCATAGCCACAAGAAAAGGCCTTGAGAAGGGTATCCCATATAGAATCAAACTCATAGGCTCCTTCATACTTGCATTGATGAATCAGTGCCTGCATTTCTCCCCGTGTGTTTAGTTCATACTCATGGGGTATCAAGTCATGAACCCTTGCGGCGGCGTCCTCTAGATTTCCTTTCATGGTGCTTACTTCCTTTCCTTGAACACGCCTTTCAGCGTGGCACGGCTGCCCAGCACGAATCCCGCACAGAAGGCACAGTGAAGAATGGTATATATCCTGGAAATTCCTCTGTTCTTCTCCTTGCGGATTGAATATTCAAGGATATCTTTCATTTCCAGGCTTGATAAATCATAGGTACTTGGAATAGTATCCCAGTTTTTTCTTATTATCTTCATGACGTTCCTTTGCATTGCCGGTATCTCCTTCCATGGAATAAATGCATATCGAATACAACTACAGAATAAGGGAAGGAATGGGCCGTTTCCATGGTAACAGGTGATAATTCAAACGGCCATTTCCGGCCTCTTCGGGGGTAAAAGCATACCGGAAAAGGCCATTTTTGAAAATTGACTTTCGAAAAAATTATCACCTGGTGCTAATGAAATCAGCCATTTCCTACTATAAAATTTTTCTTGTTTAAATTCACAGGGTATTCTATAACCGCCTGCCGGTGCCCCGGAAGAGAACCGCTCTTTTCCGGCGGCCAGTATCTCCCTGCAATTCGTGGTATAATAAAGGAAACAGGGCAAGGGGTAAAAAATACCGCCAAAAATCCCCCTAATACCTGTTTACCCATAGCATGGCCGGGCGCAATTTGTGCGCCTGGCCTTTTCCGTTTTATAGGCTCTTCCCTGTCCGCCGGAAAGAGGGAACTCCTGCAGCAGGGCCCGCCTGGCAGCTCTGCCATAGTCACAAGCGTGCTATGCTATTTCCGCCTGTTCTTCCGGCGGCTCTTCCTGGCGGCCTTCTGCTTTGCCTTCCGGCTCTCCTTCTCCTTCCGGTTAAGCTCTTGGGAATATCCATCTGTCATTGACTGACGGGCGAAATTCACAATCGCGCCATTGTGTCTACCGGCTAATTTTATGTCCAGTGCAGCAAAACTCATGATGTTCAACCTCGTTTCGTTAATTATCACAGGTAAGTAGAGCGTAGGTGTGTATGTAGGTGTATGTGGTACATACACTTCACAAAACCCCCATGTAGTCGGACTTTTTTGCGTGCAGTGTAGGTGTGTATGTGATTTTCGACTTTTATATTTATTTCTTGATATCTCTTCTCACAAGTGAGATATAGGGAATAAAAATAAAATTTCAAAAAATACATACACACCTACACTAGACCGTAAAAAGCCCGATAAATACAGGGGGTTTTGTAGTGTATGTATACCTACACTCTACATACACTACATACACAACCCACATCAATCTTCTTTGGTATCACTTGTGAAATCCGGCTCTTCCTGCGTCGGTGCAAGGGCGTCCTTTTCCGCATTCGTGTCACTTTCAATGTCCAATTCAAGGGGGATATGATATTCAACTCCCTTGTGACTTCGTCTTTTCTTAATTTCCGGATTCTTCCGGCACATAGCAGTCAATGCCACGCCGGTGGCTTCGGGCTTATAACTTCTATTTATGTAGAAGTGATTCAGCAGCTCCGACAACCTGGCGGGCGATACCCATATCCATTTTTCTTGTGGCATATCGAAATCCAGGTACTCGCTAATTGCTAGTTCCGTATCGCTTTGAGCGGAAAAATTGTTATTGTGTTTTGCAAGTTTCTTTGTTTCCTCTTCGGTCAATGGATACGGCTCCTCATGTTCATCTTTCCACAGGTGCATGACTTGCCCCCACAACTGCCTTGCGTTGAAATCCTCATCAATGTTGATTTTAGTAATGGCTAATGGCCACCATCTGCGGCCCCCTGTCGGGTCGTGCATAAACTCGGTCCGGTTAGTAGTCGCATAGAATACACAAGTGCGGGGCTCATCTATTGCTTTGGCCGCATAGGGTGGCCGTATCTTGTCTTTCCCCCGGTCAATAAAGCTCTTGAGTGCGTCTTGCTGCTTTGCAGTCGATGACTCGGAAAACTCTGACAACTCGAATATCCAGCAGCCTATAGCACGTAAAACAGAATCCTTATCTTTAGGGTCAATGGTTTCACCGGTAATCAGATATTCCGGTTTATCCTTCAGAATCGTATTCAATGGGAACCTTGTTTTTCCCACGCCCTGCCCGCCAACCAACGTCAACACGCCTTGTTGTGTGGCAAGCTTCCGCATTGTCTTACGGTTAAAGGGGATAATAGCACATTCCAAAAGCCACTTAATAAACAGATTCTTACAGAAATCCACGTCTTGGGGAACATCGGTATCAAGTGTAAGCATATTGAAAAGGGGGCTGATATAATCCCCGCCGTCATAGTCGTTATAGCAGTCCATGAGATAGTCACAGACGGGGGAATAGCTATTTTCGTTTGCAATAAGGTCCAAAAAATCGTTTGTATCCTGCTTGCTCAGACTCAAGTGTGACAGTTTGGTCATATTGCGAATCTTGATAGCTTGAGCATTGTAGTCCAGGCTCTCAAGTTCTTTACTGCCCATAACATCTACGTTCTTCGTAACTATGTTCTTTCGAATACTGATACCCTTTGACTTCAAAAGGATTGAAAGGTTTTCTACGCACTTTATCGGCTTTTTCTGACTGTCTAATGAAAATGTGGGGTCCTCTTCCGCCTGTTTCCTGGCGGCTTCGGCTTTTTCCTTGCGCTTTTCTCGGACGAAATCCAGGGCCTTTTTGATGGAGCGGTTTAAATAATCTTCTTCGTGGCCCTTCTTCCTATCCAGGGTTTCGGCCAGCTTAGAGGAAAGGAAAATTCTCTTTATCTGTTCTTCGTTTTCTGTCCGATAGGCAAGCATAGAAAAAAGTACCTGGTCTGCACTGCTTTGGTCATCACCTTTTAAACTTGTGTCTCCCAGGTCATAGAGTGCATGGAACTTGGTGCCGCTTCTGCTATTCCTAATCTTCTCTTTCACTTCTTCGTCAGACAGTTTAGGGCCTTCATAATGGGGCGTAGCAGCAGGGCCGCCGCTCTTCCTGTCCGCCGGTGAATTCTTCAGCATTGAAAGAATCGTATCAATGGCCGGTTGAATGTTATCCAATGGGATATCGTTCAGCGGCTTCCCTGTCACAGTCATATAGTGGGCATTAGTGTACATTTCTATATCATGCCCATTTTTCATTTGTGAATGAACCCCTTTATTGTTGGGAAGTTCACCTCTGCCCCAAATATGCAGGCCCGTTCCGGAAGGGCTGAACTCCACATAGGTGCCGCCTGCTTTTTTCACGATATCAAGGATATCCGACGCCCAGGGGTCTATCGCCCATGTCTCGGAATCCACACAATGGTCAAGGTCAATACAGACGTACCGTTGGGCAGCGGTCAAGGCATATCCGATACCATCGAACTTGCCTGCTTCTGCTTCATCTTGTGCATTGTCGTAAGTAGTCCAGCTATTGGGGTCTGTTGACCTTGCCTTGTACCCATTAGGCTGATAGGGAACCTTGGTGATTCTCCCCTTATTTTTCCCTTTGGTGACTAACTCCTTCTTATACACAAGCCAATGACGATGTGGGGAAAGCTCCTTGATTAATTCATTAGCCATAATCTACCGCCTTCCTGCTTCTATGCTTCCTGGCGTGCCAGTTCATCAATCGATTTGTCGATAATCGCCCTATCGTATACCGTCCGGCGGCCAATCTTGCGGGCGGCTCCAATCTCACGGGCCCAGCCTTTCGCCTTCGTTTCTCCCAGGCCGGTATAGGCCATGAGCTCCCTAATATTGAAAAGTCTCTTATTGGGGTAAAGTACATTTTCCATTTTCTTTCGCTCCTTTGCAGAAAATATCTCTTGTGAACCCCTGTTTACAGTTGCGCAACGTTAATCAACAGGTCTATAATGATAGTAACATTTAATAGGTGATATGATAATCTTTTACTTTTCAATAAGTCTTATTGAAGATTTATCACTTTATAAACAGTATAAACTATTTAATACGGTATTATATAAGGCGGTGGATATCGTGGAAAAAGTGAAAAATAGCACAGTAAATCTAAAAAACGATGATATTCAAAAGATAATAGGGAATAATATCAGGGCCATTAAGGAAAAAAGGCATCTCACTGGAAAAGAATTTTACGAATTGATTTATCCCTGGAAAAAGGTACAGGATAGTTCAAAAAGGAATAAGATTAACAACCTGGTACACGGGAAGTCAATCACGATTGATGATTTAGTAGCCATTTCCAGGAACACTAATACCCCATTTCTTGAACTCTTCACCGGTATAGATGAAAAGAATAAGGATACTCCCTTGACGGCCTATGATTTGTGCCTGGCGTTCTTCAAAGTCCTTAAATCGGGAAGGTTTAATATAGAGGGAACAAGGGAGTTGCAGAAACAGGGGAAAGTCATTTCTTTTGAGAAGGAAAAGCCGGAACTTGATAAGCACTATAATTTTCCTGCCTGTGCGAATCCCGACGGTGTGGAAAAGTTCGACGACTACCCCCAGCCGATTTATATTCGAATCATGCCCCGGTACTTCCTTTTGGGGGACCATGTAATAGAATACAAGGGCATAGAAGAATCTTTAAATTTCATCAATGGGGCGCTTGACCTCTATTCTTGTGACTTGCCGGAAGAAAGCAAATTCCGCTATATCCGCTCTGAACTCGAAAAAGTATCGTCCACCCCGATTGATACAAATGATTACTGGATTAAAGGTGATTATCGTGAAGGGGATATGGTTCCGCCCGATTATCACAAACCATGGTAACGCCCGGCGGGAAAATATCACCGGCGGGCAGCACTGGCATAGTCACAATGGGGAAATATCCGCCGGAAACGCCGGTGAATCTGCTAAATGCTCAAATATTGCTTATACGGCGCCTATTAGGTGTTCCCGCCCGCCCTATGACAAATTACATGGACGGGATAGAGAAAACGCCTAATAGGGCCATTTTAAAAGGCCGCCTTTTCTCGGGCGGTCCCTTTGTGTTCCTGCATTCCAGTCCTGCATGGTCACAGACGGAAATATTCGTGAGCAGCCTTTATCCAGGAAAGGGCGGCGGCTTTTTTATACCCTCTACCTCAGTCCTTGGTTTTCCAGGACCGGAAAAAACTCAAATTTTCAGTTTTGATAAAAACTACCTGTCCCGCCCGGTCATGCTTTGGGCGTCTTCGGAAATGAAAGCCGGGGGGCCTTTTTATTTTTTCCCCGTTCCTTCTCCCTTGTGTCCATGGCTGGCGCCGCACGAATCACAGAAAAGAAAGGCCCATAGCCTGGCGGCCAGCTCCTGCAGCAGGCCTACACCTTCCGGCGGATAGCTCCCACTATGTCCTTGCACCTGCCGCCGGAAGGCCTGCCCCATCGGCAGCGCTCCCCCGGTATCAGCCCAAAAGGAAAACGCCGCCGGAAATTATCACAATGGATATCACCGGCGGCGCTCTGCCTGCAGATTGATAAAAGGTGCTTAGTGGGGTAAATCGTGGGGTAAATGCCATATTAGGCCCTTTTGAATGCCAATTTTTCCCAGTATTTATCGGGCTTTTTTATCTTTTGTACACAATTCCTTTCTAGTATACCTGTTATAAAGAAAGGACGCAATAGTTTGGGCCTGCTAAAATTACCTGTCAGTCATGGGGATACAATGGCCTTTTCCTGGCAGGCAGCTGTTTACAAAAAGTTCTCTATTCGGCACGGATCAGGTGGGACTGCCCCCTTTTCCTCATCCGATAAAGCTGATAAAATAGAGGGAAACAGGAATGGGAGGGGTTTATTATGGATGATCTTGTTATTGTGGACTGTCAGTATGATTTCATAGATGGTACGCTGGCCTGCGGGCACAGCCATGAGGCGGTGGCAGAACTGGTACGTTTTATAAACAGCCATCCTGTGCGCTGCCTTTATACATCGGACTGGCACAGCCCATCCAATGGTTCTTTCAAGGTGAATGGCGGCATCTGGCCTGTTCACTGTGTGGCCGGCACGAAAGGGGCAGAACTGGATCCTGCTTTTACAGAGCAGGTGAAGGAGAAAGAGAATCGTCCTTCTTCTGAAAATCGTTTCTTGAAGGGCCAAGATGATAAAGTAGAGGAGTACTCTGCTTTTAACGGAGTGAATCAAGAGGGAAAGCGGCTGGGAGACGAGACTTCTTCCCATGTGTATGTAGGTGGTATTGCGTCGGAGTACTGTGTGAAAGAAACGGTGCTCTCCCTCCTTGCTTCCGGCAGGAAGGTAACACTCCTGGTAAAAGGGCTGGGGTATGTGTCGGAAAAGGATCATGCAAAGACCTTGAAGGAATTGAAAGAAAAAGGTGTGACTCTGCTGGAGGAATAATGAAACAACTTTTGGTAGATGATGTGGGAGAGTTTGGCCTGATTCGCCGCATTATGCACGATTTTATCTTTCGTCCGGAGCTTTTGGTTGTAGGTCCCGGTGATGATGGTGCGGTGTATCGAACGCCTGACGGATACGACCAGGTGATTTCCACAGATACCATGGTGGAAGGTATCCATTTCACCAGGAAGACTATGAGTCCCTTCGACGTAGGGTACCATCTGGCGGCTTCCAATTTCAGCGATATGGCCGCCATGGGGGCCGAGGCCGTGGGATTTGTCCTTTCCATTGCTCTTCCCGGAGATCTTCCTCTTTTCTGGGTGGACCGTTTTTATGACGGGCTCAGGGCCTGCTGCGGAAAGTACAGGGTGAATCTTCTTGGCGGCGATGTGACCGGATCTACAAAGGGATTAATCCTTACCGGTACGGTGACAGGCATGGTGCCTGAAGGGAAAGCGGTGACAAGAAGCGGTGCCCGGCAGGGGGATATCATCTTTGTCACCGGTACTGCAGGTGATTCGGCGGCAGGGCTTTATGCGCTCCTTCATGACATGGGAGAGGAATGGCCTTCCCTGACAGTGAGACATCAGCGGCCGGAACCCCAGATTCCGCTGGGAATACTCCTTAGAAAGGCAGGAGCCCATGCGCTGAATGATATTTCTGACGGCCTGTCCCGGGAATGGAATGAAATTGCAAAGGCATCGGGAGTAGAACTGGAAATAGAACTGGAAAAGGTGCCTCTATCGGAAGCGGTGGGGGCTTTGGCGGAAAAGGTTCATCGGGACCCTCTGGCCTGGGCCTTGAATGGAGGAGAAGATTACCAGCTTACTGGTACCATTTCTCCTTCTGATTTTGACACAATAAAAAAAGAGATGCCCATAACTCCGGTGGGAAGGGTTGTAAAGAAACCGGGAACGGGCGTTTATGTGTGGCGGCATGGTCAAAGACGGCTTCTTCAAGCGAAAGGTTTTGATCATTTTGAAAAGTAAGGGAGGATCCTATGTATACACTGGTGGTCATTCGTCATGGGGAAAGTGAATGGAATAAGAAGAATCTGTTCTGCGGCTGGACAGATGTGGAGCTTTCTGACAAAGGTATGAAAGAGGCCAGCGAAGCAGGCCGTTTATTAAAGAAGGAAGGGCTCTCCTTTGACTGTTGTTTTACTTCCGTGCTGAAGCGGGCTATCCATACAGCTTACCGCATTTTGGATGAAATGGATCTGGTGTGGATTCCCGTGATTAAGGATTATCACCTGAATGAACGGCACTACGGAGCCCTGCAGGGATTGAACAAGACGGAAACTGCCGATAAGTATGGAGAAAAGCAGGTGCTCCTCTGGAGGCGTTCTTACGATGTACGTCCGCCGGCTCTGTCGGAAGATGATCCAAGAAATCCGGTGAATCAGGCGCCTTATCAGAAAATGAAGGGGAAGGTAGCACTTCCATTGTCGGAATGTCTGAAAGATACGGTGGGAAGAGTTGCGCCCTATTTTGATGAAGTCATTCGTCCTCGCATGGAAGCGGGAGATCGGGTGCTCATTGCAGCGCACGGAAATTCTATCAGAGCTCTTCGGAAGCATTTGGAAGGAATTTCTGATAAGGAAATCGCCGGTATGAATATTCCTACCGGCATTCCACTGGTTTACCATCTGAACTCCGATTTCACAGTGCATGATGTATCTTATCTGGGAGATCAGGAAGCGATCCAGGCGAAAATCAACGCTGTAAAGAACCAGTCTGCCTGCTCAGTTAAGAAATAAGGAGGTGCCGGGTATTTCCCCAGGGCGAAACAATATGATAGAAAAAGAAATGGATGAAGCACCGGTGCTGATTCTGGAAGGTGGTGCCATGCGGGGCCTCTTTACGGCCGGTGTGCTGGATGCTTTCATGGACCATCGGTTTTATTTCAAAAAGGCAGCAGGTATCTCTGCAGGCACTCTGCAGGGACTGGGCTACCTGTCAAAGCAGTGCGGAAGAAGCGTCCGGGTCAATTCCGCCTATGCCGCTGATCCCCGTTACATGGGATTTCGGCATATGTTGAAAGGGGGCTCTTTCTTTAATTTTGATTTCATGTTTGGCCCCCTGGCCCATGAAGAGGACCCTTTTGATTTTGAAACCTTTGAAAAGGCCGAAGAAGAGCTCTATGCAGTGATTACAGACTGTCTTGAGGGAAAGCCCCATTTCATTTCCAGCCATGACCTTTCGTCTTCCGAGTTTATGAAGGTCTGTGAGGCCAGCTGCTCTATTCCTTTGGTATCCAAACCGGTGGACTGGCGTGGAAAGGCCTATGTGGATGGCGGCGTGGGCATGCCTCTGGTGCCGCTGCCTGAGGAAATCCCCTTTCCCCATGGAAAGATCGTATATATCCTTACTCGGGATGTGAATTATCGGAAGAAACCGGTGCCCTTCTGGATGCATGGTATGTTGAAGGCTGTCTATGGGCGAACCTATCCGGCAGTGGTGGACGGCATGTGCTCTATTCCGGAGCGGTATAACAGGAAAATGGAAAGAGTCATAGAGCTGGAAAAGGAAGGCGCCGTTTTCGTTATCCGTCCTGAAAACCCGGTAACGGTGTCTCGGACGGAAAGAGATGCTGGCAAATTGAGAAAGCTCCATGGTGAAGGGTATCGTCTGGCTATGGACCGTTTTGATGAAATGATGAGGTGGCTTCATGAAAAATGAAGTAACATTCACGACGAACAGTGAAAAGGAAACCATGGATTTCGGTAGTTTCCTGGGGGAAAGAGCCCAAGATGGTCTTTTCATTGCATTAACCGGCGATTTGGGTGCAGGCAAGACTCATTTCGTCCAGGGACTGGCGAAGGGAATGGGTATAGAGGGAGTGGTAGGAAGTCCTACCTTTACCATTATGAATATATATGAAGATAGCCGTCTTCCTTTGAAGCATTTCGATTTCTATCGTCTTCACAGCGAAGATGATTTATGGAACATCGGCTGGGAGGAGTATGGAGAAGGCGGCGTAGTGGTGGTGGAATGGGCAGATATGTTTCCTTCTCTCATTCCTGAAGAAAGCATTCATATTCATATCGTCCTTTCCGGTGAAGAGGAAAGAAAGATTACTGTATCCTGGAGCGGAAAGGCTCCGGTTGAAATAATAAAGGAGATAGAAAATTATGCTGCTGGCCATTGATACATCATCACTGGTACTAAGCTGTGCATTGGCAGAAGAGGACAGGCTGATTGCTGAATGGACAGTACAGAAAAGGCTTACCCATTCGGAACAGCTTATCCCCCATATGGATGAAATGATAAAGGAGGCAGGGGTTTCCAAGAAGGATATAACGGCTGTGGCCGTTTCTATCGGCCCCGGCTCATTTACAGGCCTTCGCATCGGCCTTGCCACTGCCAAAATGCTGTCCTATATTTGGAAGGTCCCTCTGGCTGGAGTGGACACGCTGGAAGCGCTGGCCTGGAATATGGCAGGGTCCCAGGCCTTTATCCTGCCTCTTCTGGATGCCCAGCGAGGCAATGTGTATGCTGCTTTATACGGCGCTTTTGATGAAATGTGGCAGGAAGAAAAGGAAGAAGCAGGACCTATAGATCAGGTCATTGAAGCAGCTCTGACCCATGGCGGTCCCGTGATTGCAGTAGGAGAATGCGCTGATAAATACAAGGACAAGCTTGTTTCTGCAGGCATTAAACTGGCACCGCCGCATAGCCGCCTGGCCCGGGCAGGAAGCGTAGCTATGGCAGGCTTAAAAAAGATCAGGGAAGGAAAGACTGACAGTCCCCTGTCCATTCTTCCCAATTATATCCGCAGAAGCGAGGCTGAGGTACTTTGGGAGAAGCAGCACAGGAAATCCTGATTGAAAAGGCTGATACAGCCGACGCATCTGCCATTTATGAAATAGGGAAGCTCTGCTTTTCCGATGCCTGGCGTAAAGAAACGGTGATCCATGATATGGAAGGAAGCCACAGTGAATATTTTATAGCCAGAATGAATGGAGAAATTGCAGGCTATGGCTGCTTCTGGTTCATTGCCGATGAAGGACAGCTGCTTAACATCGGTGTTCGTCCCTCTTTTCGAAAGAAAGGCATTGGCGCCCTTCTTCTGGAGGCAGGACTTATGGAAGCGGCTCGGAGACATATGAACACCCTTTTCCTGGAGGTACGGGTGAGCAATGAGGAGGCACAGCGCCTTTACAAAAATCATGGATTTGAAGTGCTGGGACTCAGAAAAGGAGTTTATGACCTTCCTAAAGAGGATGGATATATTATGTCCAGAAAAGTAGAAGGAGAATTATGAAGATTTTATCGTTTGAATCAAGCTGTGATGAAACATCCTGTGCGGTGATTGAAGACGGGCGCCATATCTTGTCTGACGTTATTTCCACACAGGTGCCTATTCACAAGAAATTCGGCGGAGTAGTGCCTGAAATTGCCTCCCGCCACCATATAGAAGATGTGCTTCCTGTAGCCATTGAGGCACTGGAGCAGGCCGGATGTTCCTGGGAAGATATGGATGCCATTGCAGTGACCCAGGGGCCGGGCCTGGTGGGGGCTCTCCTGGTGGGGGTAGCAGCTGCCAAAGCGGCGGCCTGGGCGCTGGATAAGCCCCTGGTGGCGGTCAATCATATGGAAGGCCATATCTTCGCCAATCTTCTGCAGTATCCGGATTTGGAGCCGCCTTTCCTGTCTCTGGTGGTTTCCGGCGGCCATACTATGATTGTGGTGGTGAAGGATTACAATACCTTCCAGCTTCTTGGTCAGACAAGAGATGATGCAGCAGGGGAAGCCTTCGATAAGATTGCTAGGGTCATGGGTTATCCCTATCCTGGCGGCCCCCATATCGACAGGCTGGCCCGGGAAGGAAATCCTGATGCCATTTCGTTTCCCATGGGGCTTGGAAGAGAACATACTTTTGACTTTTCCTTCAGCGGGCTGAAATCAGCAGTTATTAACTACCTGAATACCGCCAAAATGAAGAAGGAAGAAATTAATCCAGAGGATGTGGCTGCATCCTTCCAGAAAGCAGTGGTAGATGTGCTGGTGGAAAAGGCCATGAAAGCGGCAGAGGCAACGGGGTATAAGACCATTGCTCTGGCCGGCGGTGTGGCAGCCAACAGCGGTCTTCGCAAAGCATTGAAGGAAGAATGCGATAAACGGGGCATTCGTATGTGCCGTCCGGACCCGGTACTCTGTACTGATAATGGCGCCATGATTGGATGCAGGGCTTATTACATGGCAAAGGCCGGAGACTTTGCACCTATGAATCTCAATGCCGATCCCCGGCTGCCATTTCTGGCCGATCAGCTCAAACTTTGAAAAGCTGCTGATTTACGCTAGGGAAGCGCTGATTAAATCATTGTTTGCTTTTATTCTTGAATTTTTATGCAATGCGAGGAATGGGCTGACGCGAATAGCGAGCTATTTAAGGAAGCCCATGACGAAACAGTGCATAAAAATTCTTATAAAAGAAAACTCTATGAATTAATCAGTGCTTCCCTAAGAGTTCCATTTCATATGAATTCAATGATGGAACAGGAATTTCATCAGCGATTCCTCAGGAACTGCTGATTGCATTATTGTGGGGGAAAAATTATGCAGACCCGTGGAATTGAAATGAGCCAGCTCTATACGCTGGTGCGGGACACCACGAAACTCACCGATGTGCAGGCTAAGATTCTGGACCATATGCAGGTGGCACTGCAGCTGGCTTCTGATATTTCCAGAAATCAGGTATACCTTTGCGCCAGAGGAAAGAATGATGACATTTCCGTCATACTCATGGCGGTTAAGCCATCTTATACTCATGGATCTACCTTCTTTAAATCCGGAGATACCCGTTTAGGAGAAGATCTGGCAGTCATTGAAAATGTTTTCACCACTGGAAGAAAAGTGGTGGGGCGCATGGAGCTTGATCAGGGGTTGACGGTGGCAGTGACGGCTTATCCCATTGTGGATAATGCAGGTATCCCTTTTGCTGCGGTGTGCTTTATGGCGAATTCCGTAAAACAGCAGCAGGTGCTTACGGATACGGCTAATCTGGCACTGCAGGTACCTTTTTCTACTGCTGACTACTACAGCATTCGCCCTCAGGACGGTGTGATTATCCTGGATGCCGGAGGACGTATTATTTATGCCAATGACATGGCTGATGACCTGTATTTTGTGCTGGACAAGGAAGCGGTGGAAAGCCGGGAGCTCATCGGTCACACCATTGTCCGGCTCCCGCTGGTGGACAAGGTCATGAAGACCGGAAAGCCTGCTTACGGCGATGAAGTGTCTGAAAACATGACTCTTTCCGCCTGGGGTCTTCCTATTATTTCCGGCGGCAGGGTGGTACGTACGGTGCTGGTACTTACTGATGTGACTGCCATCAGGGAAAAAGAAAGACAAATTCTGGTGAAGGACTCCGTTATTAAGGAAATCCATCACCGGGTAAAGAACAGTTTGAATACCATTGCCGGTATGCTTCGCATGCAGGCAAGGCGGGCCAAAGACGATGACACAAAAGAAGCGCTCCGTCGGGCGGTAAGCCGTATTCTCGGTATTTCTCAGATTCATGATATTCTGGCCAGCCAGAGTGGCGATAAGATCGATATGGATATTCTTTTGGACAAAATTACCAAGCTATCCGTGGACAGCCTGGCCCTTATACCTGTCAATGTGGTGAGGGAAAAATCAAGACGGAGTCTCATTGTAGACTCTGAAAAAGCAGTACCGCTGGCCATTGCAGCCAATGAGCTCATTCATAATGCCATCGACCATGGATTTAAGGATATGGAAAAGGGAACACTGGTGGTGGGCACCGAAATCCGAGGCAGTGATCTTCATGTCTATATCAGAAATGATGGCCATCCTCTGGCTGATGATTTCAGTACCAAAACCTTTGACCTTGGACTCCAGATTGTGAGGAATCTTTCGGAAATTGAACTGAAAGGGAAATTTTCCCTGAAAAATGAAAATCATATGGTGACAGCCGATATTGATTGTCCCCTGTCAGTGATGGAGGGATAGCATGTCAGAAAAATACCGAATCGTTATCGCAGATGATGAAGCTCTCATCTGCATGGACCTTAGGGAAATGCTGGAAGAAGCAGGCCACGAAGTGGTGGGCATTGGCTCCGATGGCGTGGAAGCACTGAATCTGGTAAAGGAGAAGAAGCCGGATCTGGCTATTCTGGATGTAAAAATGCCGAGGCTTGACGGGATACAGGCTGCCCGCATGATTGCTCATGATAATCTGGCTCCTGTAGTCCTTCTCACTGCTTTCGGTGATGAAGATATGATTGAAAAGGCCAAGAAATCTATGGTCTTTGGCTACGTCATGAAACCGGTGGAAGAGAAGACACTCTTCCCTGCCATTCAGATTGCCGTGAGTCAGTACAGGCAGAAGAAAGACATGGTGGACCGGGTGAAAAACATGGAAAGAGAACTGGCTGCCCGGAAGATCGTGGATCGTGCCAAGGGCCTTCTTATGGATTACTACCATATTACTGAAGAAGATGCCTATCGCCGTATGCAGCAGACCAGTATGAAGCGGGGCATCACCATCGCCGATGTGGCGCAGAAGGTAGTTAAGGAAATCATGGCAAGAAAGAACAGGTAAGAGCTGCCCGCTTTTGCGGGCAGCGGTTTGACAGCCGCTTCGCGGCTGAAGTTTGACGCACCTTACGGTGCGAAGGTTCTAAAGTTTGAAGCTCCTGTGGCGCGAGGGTTGTGGTGAGGCGCGCAGCCGCGGAGCGGCTGGGATCGGAGATCGGGATCGAGGATCGGGGAGCCCTGCCGGGCAACAGTCATCCGGGGTCGGTCAGCCGACAATCGGAAGGCCCTTTTATGTGCAGGCTAAGGGCCAACTTCGGCTGACTTGGAGACCCTCTGCAGGGTCTCCACAAAGCGAAGGATCTCGGTACACGCCGATAGTGAATCATCTCTCGATAAATACCAGTCGGCGGGGAGGTGCTTTCCTGTATTCCCGAAGGTTGACGCGGCTTCGCCGCGAGGGTTGATGGCGCCGCCGGGCCTTTGGCCCTGGGCGCCAAGGGTTCTGTCCGGGACCGGCTGACGCCTCCCGGACGGGTTGAGTGCTCCGCCCTCGGGAGTTATATAGTACCGCTGCGCTGGCGAGGTACGGCGCCTTCGGCGCCCTCTTATGATAAAACCTTTACAACCGCCCTGGCGGGCGAGGGAAATGCATCCCCCCTTTGGTGGCTGGCGCCACCACCTTTCCCCCGCAAGCGGGGGCACTATGGATGCTTAGCAATGGAGCCATGTCTCTGCAGGAAAGCATAGAGTGATTTATTCTGTCCCCCGGATGGGGGAAAGTCCGGCGCAGCCGGATAAGGGGGAG
>OBAI01000046.1_pt1 | contig 147374 bp, 118 predicted proteins | sample 1517461 | NCBI WGS metagenome assembly OBAI01 (sample SAMN04571696, study PRJEB22368) | human gut metagenome | biome: human gut; material: stool | host: Homo sapiens | place: Luxembourg | collected 2012-06-29
TTCTTTCCATCTTAATTGTCCGACTACGGAGGAACAAATCACCGACAGGCAAGTTCTTTTGGGAGTAACCCAAAAGGTTTCGAGAAACTCGAAACATACCTTGCTGTGTCTTTGTGGACACAATGTTTTGGAAAGAATAAAACCTAATACCATTGAAAACACTGCGGTGGTTCGCCCAAGTGGCTGGAGGCGCAAAGCCTCCAAGGAACGACTCGTTTTTCGCTATGTCCAAAGGATGAAACAAATAAATCCCGAAGAATGGGGGACATAGAATACCATTCCTCGGGATGAACAAAAATGTATTCCTGCATGTCATACGTTTTATATGTCATACGATAAATATGTAAAACGTATGACATCAATGTATATATGCTTACACTATTCTTTGCATGGATACATCTTTATCAAATTACAAGTGCATTTCTATACGACCATTTTCAACAAAAGGCATTCGTCTCTCCGTAGAGTTGCAGGACAATAGTTGTTTTCTCTTTTGCTTCGTACAATCTCTTGAGGATAACTTCACGAAGTTGTGCTGCGCCAAAAGAGTGGAGACGAAAGCAAATGGCAACTATCATAGGAAAATTATACAGCGTTTGCCAAACACTAACGGAAGTTTCGTCCTTGTATTGGACTTCCGACATAGACAACATACCTTCTTTATATATAGCTCGTATCACAGAGTTGAGTTTCGGGGCGGTAACATGAAGCATATCCACCAACTCTCCCTCACTCATCCACAAGTCCTCCAAGTTGGACGGAATGGAAAGCCTTCCATTGCCATCCACGGTGATTACAGTCCGTTTCATGCCATTCCTCCCATTACTGGCAAATGCCCCTTGATTCGACTTTCAAAGACATAAATATCATGGTCAAGTTTGCTGCTTGTCACCTTGGCGTATATCTGTGTCGTGGTGATATTCGTGTGACCGAGAATCTTGCTAACGCTCTCTATTGGCATACCATACTCCAATGCTAAAACAGCCCAACTATGGCGGGAGACATGAAATGAAACTCGTTTCTTGATGCCACACATTACCGCTACTTTTTTGATGCGCTTGTTGATGCTGTCAAGGTTGCCAATGTTGAACAAGTGATTACCGTTTCTGAAAGATTTGTATCTCTCAACTATCTGCATAGGAATATCCAACAGCTTGATTTGGAACGGTACGCCTGTCTTCTGACGCTTGGACACTATCCAAGGAGCACCGTTTACCATGCTGATGTTATCTTCCGTCAAGTTCTTGATGTCGATGAAAGCTATACCTGTCCAACTGCCAAAGATAAAAAGGTCTCTCGCAAATGCCATGTTGGGGTCTTCCAACTTTATCTCAGTCATGGCGGTAAGCTCGTCCAATGTCAAGAACTCACGTTCCTTATGGTCTGGATCAACGTGGTACATGGCAAACGGATTTCTCGGTATCTTGCCGTTGTAGTGTGCTGCCGTAACGATATGTTTCAGAGGTATGGAGTAAATCCAAATGGAGGACTGCGCAAGCCCTACCACATTTTTCAAGTAAAGGCAATAGTCACGGATAAACTCCTCGGTAAGCTCATTCATGGACATATCGCTGCGCTTGTACTGATACTTGATGAACTCGGCAACGTACTTTCTCACCACAAGATACTTGTTGTAAGTGTTCTTGGCTCTGTCCTTGCCTACACGTTTGGCAAAGGCTGCGTTCTCCTTGTCGAAAGCTCTGAGCAAGGTCTCGTATTCGGTGCCTATGCCTTGATAGGCGTTTCTCACCATTTCAGCAGTAACGAACGCCTCACGGTCGGAAAGTCGTTGATAATGCTTGGCGATTTGAGCCTTGATGTTGTCAAGCGCAAAATTCACCTCCTTGGCTTCCTTACTCTTGCCTATGGCTCTGTTGCCCTTGGCATCCCAGATAGCCTTGGTAACGCTCTGCTTGCAACTGAACTGTGCGATAGTTCCGTTGATTGTCACACGTCCCATGATAGGGACAATTCCGTTTCTCTCCTTGCTTCCATTTACATAGAAGACTGTCTTGAAAGTGCATCTCATAATTCTTACTTTTTTGTTCGGTGCAAAATTAAACTATGAGAGTTGCATGGCAAAACCAAAACTTACGCAGAATGGGGAAATATGAACCGCCACCGTTAAAAATGCTTATTAGGGCGTTTCTGAGAGGTAATGATTTGAAAGCGTTTCTACTTCTCTAATCTGCTTTTTTCTCATTTCCTTGTCACTGACAACTAAAGCCAACGACTGCCACAACCACTTGAAACTCAAAACAAATGCTCTATTTTACTATTTTTTGCCTTTTTAGGCGTTCTTTTTCGTTAAAAGTAGCTTTTTCTTTATTTTCCATTACTTTCGAACTATTTCTGGACAAAACTCTGGAATTTCTATTGGAGTGCAACCATTCTGTGCTGAGAGCCGTGACAATTCCGTCAGACACGACCATTCGGCAGCGTCATACACGTCGATGTCGAGCGGCAATCCGTTGTTGAGACAATATATCAGACGTGCGTCCATAGCGTAGTTCATTGCATTGGGCACATTCATAGCCTCGCCCTTGCGCAACAACCGTGCAGCATCGGTTGCGTCAAACCGGCTCATATACCTCTCGGCAGCATCGCCAGTGAAGCATTCCTCGCCATCGTTGACCGTCGGCAGCGGATACTTCTGCACGAAAGCCTTAGTACCGCACACGGTCTGAAGACGATTGTAAGGCCGGTGAGTGGTCACATCGAGCTGAAGCATGATGCTCACGCCACGTTCAGTCTGTATGAGAGTGGTGTTGACCCGACCTAAGGGTAGTCCGGCTTCCTTGGCTCCAGCCGATGTCATGCTGACAAGGCGCAGCATACGGTCGGTACGGTGGAATCCCAGCAACTGTCCTATCGGTCCGATGCCATGCGTGGGATAAGGATTGCCGCCATGTGTAAGACATCCGCGCTCAATCCAACTTGTATTGCCCTCGCCACACTCGTTGTCGGTCGATAGGTCGTGTATGTATGCTCCCTCGCAATGAGTAATCTCGCCGAAGAGTCCACGACGGTGCATCTCAAGGGTCTCAAGCGCAAAATAGTCATAGCAGCAGTTCTCCGTCATAAAACAGTGGCGCCGGGTCTGCTCGGCAGTATGCACCAGAAGCCAACACTCCTCCACCGTAGTGGCAGCCGGCACCTCTACAGCCACATGCTTGCCACAGCGCATAGCGTGTACAGCCATCAGTGTATGGGTGCGCCATTCCGTACATATATATATAAGGTCTATGTCGGGCAGCTGGCAAGCCTCCTTCCATGCATCAGGCCCGCACAACGTGAGCGCCTCTTTGCGATGGCTGTCGCGCAGCAATTTATTGGCACGTGCCAGTCGCTGACTGTCCACATCGACAATGCAACTTATCTCGGCATTGCCGATAAAAGCATAGCGCACCAGAGTCTTTGTGCCGCGATTGCCAAGTCCCACAAGCGCAATGCGCACCTTGGGAATAGCCGGACAACGTAATAGAAATGCTGATTTATAGTTCATGGCGCAAATTTACAAACTTTTTTTCGGTTTTCATAAACACGACATTATTTCATACGTTTTTTTGTCCACTACATGAAAAATTATTAATTTTGCACCAAGTTTTGAGTATACTTAAAAATCATTATAATGGAGATTTCATATAAATGGCTTAAGGAGTATGTCGATTTCGACCTCACTCCGCAGGAAACAGCCGATGCGCTGACCTCATGCGGACTCGAAGTTGACGCTCTTGAAGAGGTACAGACCATTAAGGGTGGACTGAAGGGACTGTACGTGGGCAAGGTATTGACTTGCGAATTGCATCCTAATTCAGACCACTTGCACATAACAACCGTTGATCTTGGCAAAGCAGAGCCGCAGCAGATAGTTTGCGGTGCGCCCAACGTGGCTGCCGGACAGAAGGTTATCGTTGCCGACCTGGGCTGCGTGCTCTACGACGGCGACAAGGAATTCGTAATCAAAAAGTCGAAGTTGCGCGGCGTAGAGAGCCTTGGCATGATTTGCGCCGAGGACGAAATAGGTGTTGGCACAAGCCACGACGGCATCATCGTATTGCCCGAGGACGCACCTGTAGGCCTGCCAGCAGCCGAATATTATCACTTGGAGAGCGACTGGATTATCGAGATTGACATCACAGCCAACCGCTCTGACGCACTCAGCCACTGGGGTGTGGCACGCGACCTGTACGCTTGGCTCAAGCGCAACGGCCACGCTACATCGCTCCACCGTCCTGACTGCTCTGAGTTTGCTGTAGACAACAACGACCTGCCTATCGATGTTGAGATTGAAAACACCGAGGCTTGCAAGCGCTACGCATGCGTGAGCATCAGCGGATGTGAGGTCAAGGAGAGTCCCGAATGGCTTCAGAACAAGCTGAAGGTTATCGGTCTGCGTCCTATCAACAACATCGTCGACATCACCAACTACGTGATGATGGCATACGGCCAGCCTATGCACTGCTTCGACGCCGACATGGTGAAGGGCTCAAAGATAGTAGTACGCACCCAGCCCGAAGGCACCAAGTTCGTCACTCTTGACGGCGAGGAGCACACACTCGGCGAGCACGACCTGAGCATTTGCAACGCAGAGGACCCAATGTGTATCGCAGGCATCTTCGGAGGCAAGGGTTCGGGCACATACGACACCACAAAGAACGTAGTGCTTGAGAGCGCATATTTCCACCCGACATGGATTCGCAAGAGCGCACGCCGCCACGGATTGAGCACCGACGCAAGCTATCGCTTCGAGCGTGGCATCGACCCCAACGGCACCATCTACGCTCTGAAGCAGGCTGCCATACTGTGCAAGCAGCTGGCAGGCGGCAAGGTGAGCATGGAGATAAAGGATGTTTATCCTAACCCGATCAGCGATGCCCGCGTCCAGCTCGACTTCGAGTATGTAGACCGCCTCATCGGAAAGAAGATAGGCAACGACATGATTCGCTCTATCGTTGAGAGCCTCGACATGAAGATTGTATCTGAGACTGAGACCGGCCTGGAGCTTGACATTCCTGCATACCGCGTCGACGTGCAGCGTCCGTGCGACGTAGTTGAGGAAATCCTGCGTATCTACGGATATAATAATGTGGAGATTCCGACACAGCTCAAGAGCTCGCTCACCATTCTCGGCGATGCCGACAAGGCATATCACCATCAGAATGTAATCAGCGAACAGCTCGTTGGATGCGGCTTCCACGAGATTCTCAACAACTCGCTCAGCAAGACCGCTTACTACACCGAGCTCAACAAATATACCGAGGAGACTACCGTGAAGGTGATGAACCCTCTGAGCAACGACCTCGGCGTAATGCGCAAGTCACTCCTCTTCGGCGGACTGGAGAGCATCTGCCGCAACATCAACCATAAGATGCCTAACCTCCGCTTCTTCGAATTCGGCAACTGCTATCACTATTCGCCCGAAAAGAAGAACGACGAGGACCCGATAAAGGCTTACATCGAGGAGATGCACCTTGGAATGTGGACCACCGGAAAACGCGTTGAAGGCTCATGGGCTCACGCCGACGAGAAGGCTTCGTTCTACGAACTTAAGGCTTACGTCATGAACATATTCACCCGTCTGGGTGTAAATCCCGGTATCGTAGTGACAGAAACATCCGACAACAACATCTTCGGCAAGGCTCTGGCACTCAAAGCACGCTCGGGCAAGGTGCTCTGCGAGATGGGTACTGTATGCCACAAGCTTCTGAAGAAGATGGACATCGACCAGGACGTGTTCTACGCCGACATCAACTGGGACAACGTGATGCGCGCCATCAAGAAGAACGAGGTGCTCTATCACGACATCAGCAAGTTCCCGTCGGTAAGCCGCGACCTCGCCTTGCTCATCGACAAGAGCGTTGAGTTCGAGCAGATTGAGCAGATTGCACGCCAGACAGAGAAGAAGCTCCTCAAGAGCGTCGAACTCTTCGACGTGTACGAAGGCAAGAACCTGCCCGAAGGCAAGAAGAGCTACGCCGTCAACTTCATCCTGCAGGACGAGACCAAGACTCTCAACGACAAGCAGATTGAGGCTATCATGACCAAGCTCATCAACAACCTCAAGCAGAAGCTGAATGCTGAACTGAGATAATAACAATAAAAAAACAATAAATACAAAACAATAAAATGGGAAGAGCATTTGAATACCGCAAGGCTACAAAGCTGAAGCGTTGGGGCCACATGGCCAAGACATTCACCCGTCTGGGCAAGCAGATTGCCATCGCCGTTAAGGCAGGCGGTCCGGAACCGGAAAACAACCCGTCACTTCGTTCAATCATCGCTACATGTAAGCGTGAGAACATGCCGAAGGACAACATCGAGCGTGCCATCAAGAACGCTATGGGCAAGGACCAGAGCGAATACAAGGAAGTAACATACGAGGGATACGGCCCTCACGGTATCGCTATCTTCGTTGACACACTGACCGACAACACCACACGTACCGTAGGCGACGTTCGCTCGGTGTTCAACAAGTTCAACGGTACTCTCGGCACAACAGGTTCACTGGCTTACCTCTTCGACCACAAGTGCGTGTTCACATTCAAGAAGAAGGACGGCGTAGACATGGAAGAGCTTATCCTTGAGCTCATCGACTTCAACGTTGAGGACGAGTTTGACGAGGACGAGGAAGAAGGCACAATCACCATCTACGGCGACGACGTTAAGGCTTATGCACAGATTCAGAAATTCCTTGAGGACCAGGGCTTCGAGGACATCGGCGGTGAGTTCACATACGTGCCAAACGACTTGAAGGACATCGACGCTGAGCAGCGTGCTACTATCAACAAGATGGTAGAGCGTCTTGAGGACTTTGACGACGTTCAGAACGTTTACACAAACATGAAGCCTGAGGAGGGCGAATAAACAATATTAAACTAAAAGCCCCACCCCCTTGCCCCTCCCCAGTAGGGAGGGGAGTGATATGTACAAATTGCATAAGGATGCTATCTCTTGTTTTTAGGGCCGGCATATCTGAGCAGCCAGACATACTACTCCCCTCCCTGCGGGGGAGGGGCGAGGGGGTGGGGCTTTTCAATCTACATCATTATGAATCACTTGGATTACACCACTTGCGGCACATGCAGCCGCCTCATCACCATCGACGTAGATGCCGACGGCATCATACGCAACCTCGCATTCGAGGGCGGATGCAACGGCAACCTCAAAGGCATATGCGCACTGTGCATCGGCAAGAAAGCTACCGACGTGAAGCAGACACTCAAGGGCATCACATGCGGCGGCAAAATGACAAGCTGTCCCGACCAGCTCGCTACAGCACTTGGCGAAATGGGATACTAAATAATTTTTCTTCTATTTTTCCGTTTTTTTTGCACTAAGTTGTAAAAAAATATATGTACCTTTGCTTACATAAATATACTAATGAATTCAAAAGTCTTGCATATACATATATTATATAATGTAATGTAGCTTTGCAAGTTCTTAAACTAACCAAACATTATGCTAAAACAAATTATCAATGGTCGCATTCTCACACCAGAAGGTTGGCTCGAAGGCGGCTCAGTTATCATCGACGGCAACAAGATTAAAGCCGTATCAAACAGCGATCTCCACATCGTAGATGCAGAAATCATTGACGCCAAAGGTTGCCATATAGTTCCTGGCGGCATTGAGATGCACGTGCATGGCGGTGGTGGCCGCGACTTCATGGAGGGCTCAGAAGAAGCTTTCCGTGTAGCCATCAAGGCACACATGAAGCATGGCACAACAGCAATCTTCCCCACACTGTCATCATCAACAGTGCCAATGATTGAGGCAGCATGCGAAACTTGCGAAAAGCTCATGGCAGAGGAGAACAGCCCCGTACTCGGACTCCACCTCGAAGGCCCATACTTCAACCCCAAGCAGGCTGGCGCACAGATTCCCGAATGGATCAAGCCTCCGGTAGCTGAGGAATACGAACCACTGCTCGACAAGTATCCTTGCATAAAGCGCTGGGACGAAGCTCCCGAACTTCCGGGCTCAGCAGAGTTCATCAAGTCGTGCCGCAAGCATGGTGTCATCGCAGCCATAGGCCACACACGCGCTACATACGAAGACGTAGTGGCAGGTCACGATGCCGGTATGTCGCACGCTACACACTTCTACAACGCTATGCCTGTAGTATATAAAGAACACGAATTCAAGGTGCCCGGCACCGTTGAGAGTATCTATGCCCTCTCAGACATGTCGGTTGAGGTTATAGCCGACGGCATCCACGTTCCACCGGTAATGCTTCGCGTTGTATATCAGATAAAGGGCGTTGAGAAGACAGCACTCATCACCGACTCATTGGCATGCGCAGCAAGCGACGAGGGAGTAGCATTCGACCCACGCGTAATTCTTGAGGACGGTGTATGCAAGCTCGCCGACCACTCAGCACTTGCAGGCTCTATAGCCACTATGGACCGCCTCATCCGCACATGCGTGCAGCAGGCCAACATCCCAATGGAAGACGCATGCCGCATGGCAAGCGAAACTCCTGCCAAGATTATGGGTGTATTCGACCGCAAGGGTTCGCTTGAGGACGGCAAGGACGCCGATATCATGATGTTCGACAACGACCTTAAGCTCACATACGTCATGCAGATGGGCAACGAGGTGACCAACGAACTCTAAATACAGATAAGCTATGCTAAAACAATTTGTCAACGGTCGCATTCTCACACCGAAAGGCTGGCTTGATGGCGGCTCCATTGTAACAGACGGCAACAGAATCAGATGTGTCTCAAACATCGACTTGCACGTTGTAGGAGCAGAAATCATCGACGTCAACGGGGGCTATATAGTTCCCGGTGGCATTGATATGCACACGCACGGAGGTGGAGGACGCGACTTTATCGAAGGCTGCGAGGACGCTTTCCGTGAAGCTGTCAACGCACACTTGAAGCATGGCACTACCTCAATATACCCCACACTGTCGTCATCGACTATCCCTACTATTGAGGCAGCATGCAATGTATGCGAAAAACTCATGGCTGAGGAGAACAGCCCTGTGCTCGGATTGCACATCGAGGGTTCGTACATCAACCCCAAAGAGGCTGGTGCACAGAACCCAGTGCTAATCAAGGCACCGGTAATCTACGAATACGAAACATTGCTAAGCAAGTACAAGTGCATAAAGCGTTGGGATGAAGCTCCAGAGCTGCCTGGCTCGGTGCGCTTCATCAAGACATGTAATATGCACGGCGTACTTACCGCTCTCACCTGCACACGCGCCACTTATAAGGACGTGGTAGAGGCTCACAAAGCCGGTATGACGCATGCCGCACACTTCTACAACGCTATGCCTGTAGTATACAAGGAGCACGAATTCAAGGTGCCCGGCACCGTAGAGAGCGTATATGCAATGCAAGACATGACTGTAGAGGTCATCGCTGACGGCTTGCACGTACCGCCAGTAATGCTCAAGGTGCTGCATAAGATTAAGGGAGTGGAGCACACAGCACTCATCACCGACTCTCTGGCATATGCAGCAAGCGAAGGCGACGTTTCTGCCGAGCCACGCGTGATAATGGAAGACGGCGTATGCAAGTTGGCCGACCGCTCGGCTCTTGCTGGTTCTATTGCCACTATGGACACCTTGATACGCACCTGCATACAGAAAGCCAACATTCCTATGGAAGACACTTTCCGTATGGCAAGCGAGACACCAGCCAAAATCATGGGCGTGTTCGACCGCAAGGGTTCTATCGAAGAAGGCAAGGATGCCGACATCATCGTATTTGACAAGGACATCAACCTCACCTACGTAATGCAGATGGGCAACGAGGTGGTGAACTATCTCTAAATATAAAAACGACAAAAGACAACATACACAACGTCTTCTGTACCTAAGCAATGGGCATAAGGTGTTGTATATGTTGTCTTTTGTCGTTTATAGTTGTATGGAGTTATACAGTTTTCTTCCTGCTACTTGTTGTAATCCTTCGGCGTAAACCTACGGTCGAAGTAAACAGTCTTCTTGTCCTTGTCCGAACGCAGAGTCCACTGGAAAGCAAAACCCTCCTTCTTGTACGGACGGAACGAAGTATTCTCACGTACATTAACAAGCAGAGCCTCAGCTATTTTGTCGCGGTTAAGGTCGAACACTTTAGCGTCGTCCAGATCGTCGACAGCCGAACAGTAGTAATGATAAGTCTTCGTATCCATTTCGAACACCACACTATCAGTACGCGTAAAGTTCTGGACAGGCGTAGGACAATACTTCTCAGTATACTCGCGAGCCTCACGTTGGGCACGCTTCTCCATATTCTCATGACAACCGCTGAGCAAGACAGAGCACAAGGCGGCGCAAAAAACAAAATATCTCATTTCGTGTATGTTTTGTAATAATTCGTACTTTAGCTACCTATAAGAAATGTGAAAGTATAAAATCACAACCTTATCAGGCACAAATTCTTATGCAAAGTTACCTATTTGTCGGAAAAAACGAGTATCTTTGCACATAAAACTGATATATATCAATGGACAATATAAGGAATTTCTGTATTATTGCCCACATCGACCACGGCAAGTCGACACTTGCCGACCGACTGTTGGAGCGTACGCAAACAATCAAGATAACTGAAGGTCAGATGCTTGACAATATGGATCTGGAGCGCGAACGTGGCATCACCATCAAGAGCCACGCCATCCAGATGGAGTACAAGTATAACGACCAGACATATATTCTCAATCTTATTGACACCCCGGGACACGTCGACTTCTCATACGAAGTGTCGCGAAGCATTGCTGCCTGCGAGGGCGCTCTGCTCGTTGTAGATGCCACCCAAGGCGTTCAGGCACAGACCATCTCAAACCTCTATATGGCTATAGAGCACGACCTTGAGATTATACCGGTGCTGAACAAGATCGATATGCCAAGCGCTATGCCCGACGAGGTAGAAGACGAGATTATAGAACTTATCGGTTGCAAGCGCGAGGACATACTGCGTGCGTCGGGCAAGACAGGCGAAGGCGTTGACGATGTGCTGAAAGCCATTGTTGAACGAGTGCCCCACCCCGTAGGCGACACAAAAGGTCCGCTTCAAGCACTCATCTTCGACTCGGTATTCAACTCGTTCCGCGGCATCATTGCCTACTTCAAGATAGAGAACGGAGAGATACGCAAGGGCGACAAGGTGAAGTTCTTCAACACTGGAATGGAGTATGTGGCAGACGAGGTAGGCGTACTGAAGATGGACATGGTGCCACGTCAGGTGCTCGGCACGGGCGAGGTAGGCTACATCATATCGGGCATCAAGGATGCCACTGAGGTTAAGGTAGGCGATACTATCACCCATGTCAACCGTCCATGTGACAAGGCTATCTCCGGATTCCAGGAAGTCAAGCCTATGGTATTTGCCGGTGTGTATCCCATTGACCCAAGCGAATACGAGAATCTGCGTGCTTCGCTCGAGAAGCTACAGCTCAATGACGCTTCACTGACATTCTCGCCAGAGTCGTCGGTAGCCCTCGGCTTCGGTTTCCGTTGCGGATTCCTCGGACTTCTGCACATGGAGATTGTGCAGGAACGACTCGACCGCGAATTCAACATGGACGTCATCACCACCGTGCCCAACGTATCTTATATGGTATACGACAAACAGGGAGGTGTCAAGGAAGTTCACAATCCGTCGGGATTGCCCGAGCAGACACTTATCGACCATATCGAAGAACCATACATACGTGCATCGATCATCACCACGACAAACTTCATTGGTCCTATCATGACGCTCTGCCTCGACAAGCGCGGCGAGCTTATCAACCAGGAATACGTCAGCGGCAACCGCGTGGAGCTGCACTTCATGCTGCCTCTCGGTGAGATTGTTATCGACTTCTACGACAAGCTCAAGTCGATAAGCAAAGGCTACGCATCGTTCGACTACCATATTGACGGATTCCGTCCGTCACGTCTTGCCAAGCTCGACATTTTGCTCAACGGCGAGCCTGTCGATGCTCTTTCGGCACTGACACATCAAGACAATGCCGTAAGTATGGGACGCAAGATGTGCGAAAAGCTGAAGGATCTCATTCCACGCCAGCAGTTCGACATTGCCATACAGGCAGCCATAGGTGCCAAGATTGTTGCACGCGAAACAATCAAGTGCGTGCGCAAGGACGTGACAGCCAAGTGTTATGGTGGCGACGTAAGCCGTAAACGCAAGTTGCTCGAAAAGCAGAAGAAGGGCAAGAAGCGTATGAAGCAGATTGGCAACGTCGAGGTTCCGCAGAAGGCATTCCTCGCCGTGCTGAAGCTCGACTAATATCCGACGTAAGAAGGTCGATAAAAACAAAATACATATTCAACCAAAAATAATAAGTCAACTAAACAAATATAGAAAGGAAGGTAACTTATGAAAGAGTTGGTCGGCACAAACACGCGCGACATAGCACGTGAGTTGGCAAGACGTTACAGTACAATGACGCACGATGAGCTCGACGTGCTTGAGAGCATACTTGTACCCATCAAGTACACCAAAGGCGAAATTGCACTCAGCGAAGGTGAAATATGCAAGAACTTCTTGTATATCGACAAGGGACTCATGCGCCAATTCTACTTTAAGCACGGCAAGGAAGTGACCGAACATCTGGCACAAGACCATACCATCGTAATGTGCATCGAAAGCCTCTTCAAGGAGGAACCAACCAAGCTGCAGATTGAGGCCATCGAGCCTACTGTAGTATACGCTCTGCCTAAGGCCGAGCTTGAAAGAGTGGCTATGCACAACGTCAACATACAGATACTCTACCGCAAGATATTGGAGGAAAGCCTCATCATGTCGCAGATACATGCCGACCTTGTGCGCTTTGAGACAGCACAAGACCGCTACAAGAGACTGTGCAAACTGATGCCGCAGGTGGTGTTGCGTGCACCGTTGGTGTACATAGCAAGCTATCTGCAGATGACCCCCGAGACATTGTCGCGTGTACGTGCATCTACTCTTCTCGACTAAGAGAGAACGTCACGCTATACAAATGACTTTTAACATTATCACAAAATGAAAAAAATATTGTTGTTAGGTTCGGGCGAATTGGGCAAAGAGTTTGTCATCGCCGCAAAGCGTGCAGGACAATATGTCATTGCATGCGACAGATACGAAGGCGCACCGGCAATGCAGGTTGCCGACGACCACGAAGTGTTCAACATGCTTGATGGCGATGCCTTGACTGCTGTTGTTGAGCGTCATCACCCCGACATCATCGTGCCCGAAATCGAGGCTATACGCACTGAGCGCCTTTTCGACTTCGAGAAGGAAGGCATTCAGGTGGTGCCGAGCGCCCGCGCCGTAAACTATACAATGAACCGCAAGGCCATACGCGACCTCGCTGCTAAGGAATTAGGACTGCGTACAGCCAAATACTTCTACGCCACCACTCTCGAACAGCTCCGCGAGCACTCTAAGGAGATTGGTTTTCCATGCGTAATCAAACCCCTTATGTCGTCATCGGGTCACGGACAGAGCATTGTTCGCGGACCGGAACAGCTTGAGAAGGCATTCAACGACGCTATGGAAGGAAGCCGTGGCGACGTGAAGGAGATAATTATCGAGGAATTCATCCACTTCGACTCTGAGTTCACTCTGCTCACAGTAACACAGAAGAACGGCCCCACACTGTTCTGTCCGCCTATCGGACACGTACAGAAAGGTGGCGACTATCGCGAGAGCTGGCAGCCGTTCCAGTTGCCTGAGGACGAATTGCGCAAGGCAGAAGACATGGCAGAGAAGGTGACAAAGGCACTTACCGGTGACGGAATCTGGGGCGTTGAATTCTTCCTTACAAAGGAGGGTGAAGTGATATTCAGCGAACTTTCACCGCGTCCGCACGACACTGGAATGGTTACACTGGGCCATACAACAAACCTCTCAGAGTTTGAACTCCACTTCCGCGCAGTAATGGGACTGCCCATAGCAGGCATTCATCTTGAGCATGCAGGAGCAAGTGCCGTAGTTCTTTCACCCACAGAGACAAATGACCCATTGCCCTACAACTTCATGGATGCACTCAAAGAAGATTACACACGAGTACGTATCTTCGGTAAGGGGGAGGCACACGTAGGTCGTCGCATGGGCGTAGTGCTCTGCTATGGCGAACCGACAGCCGACACCACACAGCTTCGTGAAAAGGCAAAGCGACTCGCAGCAACAGTGCTTGGTACCGACCCATATATGGATAAGTAACAAGACAAAGCTATATACATAAGTTTCGCAAGTCGTCGACTTGCGAAACTTTTTTTATTAATCATTATGAACAAGATCATTTCATCCAAATCATCAAGCCACCATATTGCAACATTGCAATCTATGCGTTTCGTATTCTGCATGCAGATTTTCATCTGCCACTATTTTAGCAATCTTGGTTTTCACGGTTTTGATTATGGAGGCGATGCAGGTGTATCATTCTTCTTCATACTAAGTGGATTTGTATTGAGCATTGGATGCGGTACAAGAGTAGAAGAAGGAACATTCCGGTACGTTCAATTCCTACGCAAACGCCTTGCAAAAATATATCCACTTCATTTGGTTACATTCATCATAGCTTTATGTATGAGCTTTGTAGCTGGAGTGAAATTCGATGTCATAAAGACATTTCTGCATATTTTTATGCTTCAAGAGTTTACTCTATCCGAAGACATGCTGAGATATGGCACAGGACTTTCATGGTTTCTTGGAGCATTGTTCTTTTGCTATTTGTTGTTTCCTTTTCTCTACAGACAATTGATAGTATCACGCAACAAAGTGTTCGGCGCACTATTAACGATATATATACTATTAGCACTTGCCATAGAGTCATGTTGCAACAACTCTGCAATAGACGACTTCGTATATGCTTTTCCACCATTACGTATCATTGATTTTATATTAGGAATAGTATTGTATCGCCTGTATATCACAAACTTCTCCATACGCATCAAGCAATGGATTTGCCGACAGCCAGCCTTTATGCTGTCAATACTTGACATAATAGTTGTGTCAATTTCTGCATTGACATTTATCCCATACTCTTCATTGCCATCATGGATACGTTTCGCTCCATTGTTTTGGCTACCATTCAGTTTGTCAATCTACTGGTTTGCCATATCAAGCAACACACATGGTATTCTTTCAAGACTATTAAAACATCGAGCACTTGTATTCTTGGGCAACATCAGCTTTGAAATATACATGCTTCATGGCATAGTAATAACACTATGTATATACATTTGGGGACATATTATAGGATATGACAAGGTATGCAATCCCATGCTTTTTGTAATAAGCCTTGCAATGTCAATAGTTGCTGCCTACGTATTCGCAATAATTATGAGAATCGGGCGTTATAAGTATAAAAAGAATATCAATGAACAGGAATAATTATTCAATCATAGATTTTCCAAAGATAATCGACCCTCGTGGCAATCTTACCGTTGCAGAGAATATGCAACACGTGCCTTTCGACGTGCGTCGGGTATATTGGACGTACGATGTTCCGGCAGGCGAGAGTCGTGGCGGACATGCCCACAAGCAATGTCGTGAGGTGATTATTGCCGTAAGTGGATCGTTCACTGTGACACTCGACAATGGCAGCGAAAAGCAATCGTTTCATCTCAATCACCCTTGGCAAGGACTGCTTGTAGAAACTGGCATATGGCGTACACTCGACGACTTCTCGTCGGGTGCGGTATGTCTTGTTTTGGCTTCCGAACCATTTGATGAGGAAGATTATATAAGAGAATACAATAGCTACATTAACTATATACAAAAGAAATGTTCGAAGTAAAAAGATACACTCCTGAAGACAAATCCATATGGGATAAATATGTCGACAAAGCACGCAACGCCACATTCCTTTTCCATCGCGACTATATGGATTATCACGCCGACCGTTTTCGGGATCATTCACTTCTGTTTTATAAAAACAGTAAACTGTATGCCTTATTGCCAGCCCACCAGATTGACAATACACTGTACTCACACTTTGGTCTGACATACGGTGGACTGATAATGGACATCAATGTGACTATAGTAGACACATGCAATTTGTTTGATGCACTCAACGATTATCTTCGTAGCATTGGTATTGTGAAAGTTATGTATCGTCCTGTACCTTGGATTTACCACTTACATCCGTCTGAAGAAGACCTTTATGCTATATTCTGGAGATGCAAAGCCCAATTGTCTGTGCGCAATATTGGCACTACCATATTTGTAAACCAACATTTGCGTTGGCGAAAGGACCATCTGCGCAGACTCCAAAAGGCACACGAAGCAGGAGTAACAGTCGAACGCAATGCAAGTATTGACGAATTCTGGCGCATTCTTGAAGACAATTTACGCAAACGCTTCAACTCTAAACCTGTTCACTCTTTGGCAGAAATAAAAATGCTAAAGGAACGCTTTCCCGACAACATCATACAATACAATGCCTACAAGGACAGACAGATAATAGGAGGACTGACTGTTTATCTCAGCCAGCAAGTTGTACACGGACAGTATAGTGCTACCAATGATGCCGGCAAAGAGTATGGTGCAATGGAGGCAATATACGAACAGCTTATGTATAAAGATTATCCTAATGTGCCGTATCTCGACTTTGGAAGCAGTACTGAAAATAATTGTAGTGTAATAAATGCAGGACTTATTGCCCATAAAGAAGGCTATGGTGGTCGCGGCGTGTGCTACGACACATACGAATGGGAGGTTTAGAATTTGGAATGTTGAATGTGGAGTGTTAAGTGTTGAGTTATGGATATGATAAAGTTTCTTGACCTAAAGGCGGTGACGGCGATGCATGCCGACGAAATCAATGCTGCCGTACAGCGTGTTGTGGATAGCGGATGGTATCTGCAAGGCAACGAGAACAAGGCGTTCGCCGAGGAGTATGCCCGTTATATCGGCACACGCTATTGTGTAGGTTGCGGCAACGGACTTGATGCGCTTACACTAATCTTGAGGGCTTATAAGGAGATGGGCCGACTGCACGACGGCGACGAAGTGATAGTACCAGCCAACACCTATATAGCCACAATTCTTGCCATAACCGAAAACAATCTGACGCCTGTGCTCGTCGAACCGCGCATTGATACATTCCAGATTGACGACAGTCTGATTGAACGCGCCATAACCAACCGCACACGTGCCGTAATGATTGTCCATCTCTACGGACAATGTGCATACACCGAACGTATTCACGCAATATGCCATAACCACAACCTGCTGCTTATCGAGGACAATGCCCAGGCTCACGGATGCCGATACAACGTCCGTCTTACCGGCTCATTGGGCAATGCCGCTGCCCATAGCTTCTATCCCGGCAAAAACCTTGGGGCATTGGGCGATGGCGGTGCCGTCACTACCGACGATGAAGAGCTGGCAACGATGATTGGCACATTAGGCAATTACGGGTCCGAGCGCAAGTATGTGTTCGACTATAAGGGTCGCAACAGTCGCCTTGACGAGATTCAAGCTGCCGTACTGCGTGTGAAACTGAAGTATCTTGATGCCGACAATGCACGCCGTCGCTCTATAGCCATGCAATACATCGAGAATATAGACAATCCGTTGCTTACTCTCCCGTCTATCGAATATTGCCAGCACAGCGTACACCACATCTTCCCCGTGCTGTGCAGCGAGCGCGAACGTTTGCAGCAACACATGCTCAAGCAAGGCATACAGACAATGATACACTACCCCATTCCGCCCCATCGCCAGCAATGCTATGCCAGTATGTCAACACTGTCATTGCCCGTCACCGAGCGCATACACCGCGAAGAGCTAAGCCTTCCGCTTAACCCCACGCTCGAACAAGAGGAAATAGAACGAATCATAGAAGCTGCCAACAGTTTCAAGTAATACAACTGAATTATTGCAGTCCATCTAACAATTATTCTCCCTTATATTGCTTTGTTGTTCTGTGTTTTACAGGAACACATCAATTGGGATGCCTGATTTATACATATAAGTTCTTTGTCAGTACCACATAAGTAACACTTCAGTACCACATAACTGAAACTCCAGTACCACCTATATGAAACTCCAGTACCAGTTAGGCGGTACTAGAAGCGTGCATCAAGCTTATTGTACTTGCGATATACTATGCGGGCTGAACCATATTGATTCCTATTACTTTTCAAAAGGACTCCTTTTGCCTTTCAAAAGGACTACATTTGCCTGCCAAAAGGACTCCTTTTGGAGTGCAAAAGGACTACATTTGGAATGCAAAAGGACTACATTTCCGGCTCCTCCTAATTATGTGTAGTATACAGTATCGCTTTAGCGACGCAACAAGCCACTCATCCACAATCCTGCAAATGTCAGCAATCCATTAAGCATAAGGAGTTCGTAACCGAACTTGTATCCCCACAGACTTTGGGCTGCTGTGTCTATGGCAAAGCACAACAGAGGCGAGGCTACGGCTATGTATGGCACGAGACGGTCGGCAACAGCACGGCGCGTTACAAGGCCGAAGGCAAAAAGACCGAGCAGCGGACCGTAGGTGTAAGAGCACATTACGTATATGGCATCGATTACACTGGTGGAGTTGAGCATACGAAACAGCAGGATGAACGCCACGAACACTACGGCTACACCTATGTGCGCACGTCGGCGCAAACGCTCGTCTGTGGGACGCTCGCGTATGTCTACACAATAGCTTGTGGTGAGTGCAGTCAGAGCAGAGTCGGCACTTGAGAACGAAGCCGCAACAACACCTATGGTGAAGAGCACCGTAACTATGCTGCCCAACCTGCCCGTAGCTGCAAACATAGGCAACAGTTCGTCGCCACTTGTCGGCAGAGCTATGCCGTCGCGCTGTGCCTGCATCATCAGCAACACGCCGAGCGACATGAACAGCAGGTTGGCTGGCACAAAGGCAAATCCGTAGGTACACACATCCTTCTGAGCCTCGCGTAGCGTGCGACACGTGAGGTTCTTCTGCATCATATCCTGGTCGAGACCGGTCATAACGATGGCTATGAAGGCTCCGCTGAACAACTGCTTCCAGAAGTTCTGCGTCGAGAAGAAATCGTCCATCACAAACATACGGCTATGCGTGTCGGCTGCTATGGCACGCACCGCCTCGGGCATGCTCATACCCAACTGTGCCACCACATTATATATAATAAGTATAAGGGCGGCAAACATGCACGTGGTCTGGAACGAGTCGGTCCACACCAGTGTCTTTATGCCGCCTCGGCGTGTATACAGCCATATCAGCAATGTCATGCCCACTACCGTGACAACGAAGGGCACGCCGACGGCATCGAGCACAAATCGCTGCAAGATGATGCACACCACATAGAAGCGCACGGCAGCACCCGTCATCTTCGAAATCAGGAAGAACCACGCTCCCGTCTTGTACGAGCACTTGCCGAGCCGCCCCTGCAGATAAGTGTAGATGGTGGTGAGATTGAGTCGGTAATAAACCGGCAACAGCACAAAGGCTATGACAAAATAGCCCAGAATAAATCCTATACACGTCTGGACGTAGGTCATGTCGGTGCGCATGGTCATGCCAGGCACACTGACAAACGTTATACCCGAAATTGATGCACCCACCATACCAAACGCCACCATGTACCACGGCGAACGTCGGTTGGCCCTAAAGAACGCTTCGTTGTCGGCATCGCGGCGGGCCGTGAGCCTGCTGAACCCCATAAGAGCAGCAAAATACAGAATAATGGTTAAGAGTATAAGCATTATTTAAACTTTTTAATCGCGTGCAAAATTAGTGTTTTATATTTATTTGAGCTAACTTTGCAGTATAATAGTGACATATTTTTAAGACTCATGCAACGCATATGAAACAATTAACGAATAAATTTGTGAAGACCAAACGGATAGCTATTATGAGCCTGAGAGTCTTCATCGGACTGTTTTTGTTTACCGCACTTGTCAGCGGACGCCCCAATGACAAGGCTGTGATGCTGCGCGGCACCGTCGTCAATCAAGACGGAGTCGGTATTGAGGGCGTAGTGGTCAACAACGGACGCGAGTTCTGCCGCACAGACAAACGCGGCACATGGAAAATGCCTACCGACACAACGGTGAGCAAGTTTATCGCCATATCCACTCCACGCGAATATGTACTGCCACAGCAGAACGGACTGGCTGCGGGCTACTACATTCCCATAAGCAAGGCTATTGCCCACCGCACTACCAACCAATTCACACTGCAGCGACGCGACTCCATATCCAACCGCTTCCACTACATCGTAGTGAGCGACCCGCAAATACTCAATGCTCACGACATGAAACGATGGCGCAATGAGACGGTTGACGACATAATGCATACGGCAAGCCGGCTGCGCAAGACGGGCGACGTGATAGGAATGTCGCTTGGCGACGTGGTGTTCGACAACATGTCGCTTTATCCGCAGTATGTCAACTCCATCAAAAGCCGCCGTATGACTTTCTTCCAGTGTATCGGCAACCACGACTTCGACAAGCGCCACGCCGACCTGCACAACTCCGAACCGGGCGTGGAGGAATATGCCGAAAAAATGTTCGGCAAGTACTTCGGACCCGTAAACTACTCGTTCAATATCGGACGTTGCCACATCGTCACAATGAAGAACATCGACTATCGTGGCGGATGCAAGTATGAGGAGCAGTTTACCGATGCCGAACTGCAATGGCTCGAACGCGACCTCAGCTATGTGCCGAAGGACATGGTGGTGATACTGAACATGCACGCACCCGCATGGAACAAGATGGAGACCATCGACAACATTCTCAATGCCGACCGTCTGGCTAAGATACTCGCCCCATACGAGACACACGTCTTTGCCGGACACACCCACTTCTTCGAGAATGTGGAGGTGACACCACGACTCTATCAGCACAACATTGCAGCAGCTTGCGGAGCTTGGTGGACAAGTACGCTCAACCGCGACGGCGCTCCTAATGGATATATGGTGGTGAATGTAGACAGCACCGACCTTAAATGGTCGTATCGTGCCGTGGGACATAAGCAGAACATACAAATGCGTGTGTACAAGCCGGGCGAATTCGCCTCACAGCGCGACTACGTTGTGGCTAACGTATGGGACTGGGATCCGCACTGCCGCGTGGTGTGGTATGAAGACGGCAAGTATAAGGGACAGATGCAACGCTTCACTTCATACGACGATGCCTTCCTCAAGACAAAGCCCCGCAAACATCAGCTGGCACTGACGCAACACCTCTTCCGAGCCCGCCCCACGTCAAAGAAGTACCGCCGCATAAAGGTGATATTCATCAACCGATTCGGTGCAACATTCAGCTACTCCATCGAGAATCTCAACAACAGGCCGTTCCTGTTAGAATAGTTGAGAGTTGAGGGTTTAGAATTGAGAGTTATGATTACCTTTTATATATAATATGTAAATTACGTATATAACACTACATAATTATACAACTACATAATTATGAATAATAATCCAAGCATATCATGACTCTCAATTCTCAACCCTCTACTCTAAACTAAAAAAATACTTGTGACATAAAAATATTATTTGTAACTTTGCAATCTCCTTAATCTACAAAGCATAAGATTATTTACTAAAAACTATAATATTTATGAGAATCAAAACGACCAACCCGTTGCGTCTCGCCGTTGTTTTTCTGTTTATCGCGATGACAGCAATGGCACAAGCGGCAACCGACGATTTCGACGTGCTTATGCAACGCATAAGCAAAGACTTCAGCCGAAATCCCAACATCGAAGCTACATTCAAGCAGTATGACGCCAGCACGGGCACCTTCACCGACATCGACTATTCACGCGACGACCTCACCAACTGGCCACCGCTCAAGCACCTTGAGCGTCTGCAGCAGTGGGCTGCAGCCTACACCAACAGCAAGAACAAGCACTACGGCGAGGACGCTCTCTACGAAAACATAGTAAAGGCTCTGCAGCATTGGCAGAATGTCAATCCCAACTGCCGCAACTGGTGGTACAACCAGATAGCCGAACCGCAGTCGCTCGGCATCACTCTTATCCTGCTTCGCTCTGGAAAGAAGCAGGTGCCGCACGAACTTGAGACAGCCATACTCAACCGTATGCGCGAGGAAGGCGGCGATCCAGCCAAGTGGACTGGTGCCAACCGTACCGACATCTGCCTCCATTGGATTTACCGTTCTTGCCTTGAGCGCAACGAGAAAGACCTCAGCACAGCCATGCAGCTCGTGTTCGACCCCGTGCGCTACACTACAGAGGAAGGCTTCCAGCACGACAACTCTTACTTCCAGCATAGCGTTCAGCTGTACATCGGTGGCTATGGCGACGAGGTATTGAAGGGTGTTACGCAGGTCGCAATGTACGCATTGGGCACCAAGTATGCTCTCTCTGCCGAGAAGGTGCAGATTCTTAGCAAGTTCATGCGCGAGACCTACTATCAGACTATACGCGGACAATACATGCTGTGGGACGTTATGGGACGCAGTGTGAGCCGTCGCAATATGCTCAACAAGAAGGATAAGGCAAAGTTTGCACAGCGTATGATTGAACTCGACCCGAAACACGCCGACGAGTTCCGTCAGATTATCGACCGTATGAACGGCAAGCAGCAGCCTTCGTATGCCATACAGCCTCGCCATACACACTACTTCCGTGCCGACTACTCTCTGCACGTTCGTCCGGGATATATCTTCGACGTTCGTCTGGTGTCCAACCGTACGGCACGCCTGGAGTATGGCAACCGCGAAAACCTCAAGACTTACTTCGCAAGCGACGGATGCAACTCTATCGTGAAGCACGGTGACGAATACTTCAACATATTCCCCACATGGGACTGGGCACGCATTCCCGGCACTACAGCTCCACATCTCGACGAGATTCCTCTAGCCAAGAAAGACTGGATGCAGCCTGGCACATCGAAGTTTGCAGGTGGCGTCAGCGACTCTATCTATGGCGCTACTACTTACGCCTACAACGACCGTTGGGACGGCATCAACACCGAGGCTAAGAAGTCGTGGTTCTTCTTCGACAACGAGATTGTTTGTCTCGGCGCTGGCATCACCTCAGACAACGACGAGGCTTCGATAATGACATCTCTCAACCAGCGCCTTGCCAACAGAGGCGACAAGCTGACTTATGCCAACGTTAAGGGTGCTGCCACAGAAGGCACATCGGCTGAAGGCAACAACGTGGCATGGGTGATGTACGACGGCGTTGGCTATGCTATGCCTAACGGCGGAAACGTAAAGGCTGAGATAAAGAAACAGTCGGGCACATGGCATGCCATCAACCAGACTCAGATCAAGACCGAACAGACCAACGACGTATTCTCTGTAACGCTCGACCACGGTGCAAAGCCCAACAATGCCACATACGCATACATCGTAGTGCCTGAGGCTAACACAGCCGACCGTATGGCTGAATATGCCAAGCACAAGCACATCGCCATTCTGAGCAACACACCGCAGATTCAGGCTGTACAGCAGACCGATCTCGGCGTATGGCAGGCTGTATTCTTCGAGGCTAGTCAATATAAGGACAAGAACATCACACTGACTGCCGACCGTCCGTGCGCTGTAATGATACGCCGCATGCCTAATGGCTCAACAGTAATGCACGTGGCTGACCCTGCACAGAAGCAGCAGCCCATCAACATCAGCGTGAAACTGAAGGGCATGAAAAAAGCCGCAACCGTAAACTGCGACTTCACTGGTACCGGTATCTATGCCGGTGCGACAAAGAAGTATACACTTTAAAAATTGATAATTGAGAGTTGAGAGTTATGATATGCTTTGTTGTGTCCATAATTATACAGTAGCAATTATACTAATACAATAAGGTAATCATAACTTTCAACTTTCAATTTTCAACTCTCAACTAAAGAGAAGCCCCTCAAACAACCTCCCATAATACTCCGCCTTCTTCTCTACCTTTAGCGGATACGCCCTTGAGCTGCTTGGCATTCGCCAGAGCCTCAACATTCTTCCTTCAAATTCAAACTCTACATATTCGCCTACACGTGGTTCGCCACTTATGTCTAAACACTCGCGCAGCACGTCAGTGGCCTTCTGTCCCGTTGTTACAATGGCTTCAAGACGAGGCAATGAGCGCACCATAGCCTTCAAGTCAGTAGGCTCAACCACCTCCAAGTCTTTGTCGGCAGCAGTGTTCTTCAGTCGGCGCACAGCCGTAGCCGTGTCGTACATGCCAATACCCTTGGCAGTAAGGAAATCGATTATCGCATCCAAACAGAATGTCTTACGCTCTACATCAACAAAGTGGAGCTTGTCACCAAAGAAACACAAGCCAAAGATACGCCACATATCGTTGGTGAAATTGGGATAATAGAAATGCATTGACCAACGCTTCTCGGCGGGTGGAAAACTGCCAAGCATCAGCAGACGACAGCCTTCAGGAAGAAAAGGCTCAAATGGATGACGTTCAACTGGAAACATTTTGGGTTTTGAATTTTGAGTTTTGAATTATGAGTTTCTATACATTATTATATATAGCATTCACTGATTCTGAACACAAAATTAATGAAATTAATCGGGTGAAGAGCAAAAAACGAAATATTCTTGTAAATAAATTTGCAAAATACAAAAAAAGTACGTATCTTTGCACTCGCTTTTGAAACATAAGGCAAACACGGAGATCCGCTAGCTCAGCTGGTAGAGCACAACACTTTTAATGTTGGGGTCATGGGTTCGAGCCCCATGCGGATCACCAATAACAAAACAAAAAAGAGGACTTTACCGAAGTAAAGTCCTCTTTTTTTGTTTATCAGCAATAGTTTTGTTTATGGTTTATCACCAGTGGTTTTGTTTATGGTTTGTCACCACTGGTGAATTATGCTATCATCAATATCTTGCGCCGAATGTGCTTACGCTATATACCTTATAATTGAAGCCATCTTCTTCATCCATATATTCGTTGTACATACGCATCTGCTTGCCGTCGAAGCGCACTGTCATGTCCATATAGTCGTCATCATCGTCAAAGTCGTCATCGCCAAATTCGAACGGTTCGTAGCAGCGCAGTATGCCATTTTGCTTGTCCTTCCATTCCCAGCGTCCAATCTCCACTTCGCCGTCCATATAGAAACACATGAATGTTCCGCATGGCGAGAAGATAACGCGGCGACAGTAATCATCATCGTCGAGGATGTCGTCCTCATCAAATCCCCACTGCTTGCCTTCCGGTGTGATGGTGATGTCTTGCTTCACTTTGAAGAAGTTGTCAAGCCATTGCTTGCCGTATCCGATATACGCCTTGTCAGTGTAAAGCCATGCCTCCTGACTGTCCATTCTCCATGAACGACACAACTGGCGAACAGCCTCATCGGTCTTATAATTGAAATCGACGTTTACCATAATCGTTATGTCAATGCCATTGAAGTTGGTATATGTCACCGTTACAACTCCTACTACGTCACCATTCTTATTAATCTTGATTTTGGTGCCGTTGCTCAATTTATATACACCATCCTTCTCATGTGTGAATTTGCCATAAATATACAGACCGTTGTCAAAATCTACCGATCCGTTGATGTCGGTAGCACGTGTTGCCACGCGCGAGAACTTAGATTTGTTGCCGGCATTGTTTTTAGTGATAAGGAAATGGCCGTCAGCAAAGAGTTCGATTGATTTGAATTCGGGGGCAACAGCTCCATCGCCCCATTTCGTCACATCCATTTTAACGGCATCATTGGCATACTGCTCATTCTCGAAATTACCAAATGTAAACTTGGCTGATGGTTTGGCACTGTCGGGAATACGCATCTGATTGCCGTCATCGTCATTACTACAAGCCATAAAGACAAACGAAGCAATAGCAATAATAAAAGAATAAATAAGGTTCTTTTTCATAATGTTTCGTTTTTAGTTGTTAATGTTTACGTTTAGTTATCTTACTGTTGCAAAGATATACAATATACTTCAGCCAAACAAGTGTTCCGAAATAGATTAATCTATAGGAATATCTAACGAACTCTAAAGATTGTAAAAACAGCCAATAACAATCATCTGACTACATAAATAAACTAAAAGGAACGGCGGACTCCCATCCGACGCACAGCAGAAAATCTATAGCTTAAAATGCCAACTGTGCGTCGGACAGGAGTCCGCCGTTCCTATATCAAACTGTATATACTGTTGCCCTATTCTGTTATCACAACCGTAACGCCACGTGCAGCCTGCGCTCCCATGACAAGAGCCTGCTCGATGTCGGCTGTCTTCGACGGACCTGAAATGAACGTTCCGAGTCCGGTAGCAGGCATTTCGATGCGTGCGTAAGCCTCGTGCATATTATTGACGATGCCGCTTTTGGGCAGCACAATGACGAGATACTCGCATATGAAGCACACCGCCTTCTGCTTCATCGACTGCGGAATCCACACACATCCGTTCTCTGCCACACCTATCTGACCTCTCACCACACCAACATCGGTGCCGTTAAGAGCCTGCGCATCTGCCACGGTGTCGGGATTGAGCGTAGCTATACGCACCTCAGGCAGACTGGAAGCCACAACCTTGGCATCGGGATAAGCCTTACGTATGATGTCGTCAAGACTGTCGCCCGTTGCTGCCTCCACCACATTGGCACCCACAGACTGACTCATCTCGATGAATTGGGCTACGGTGTCATCGTAAGTGATGCCTTGAATATCGTCGGCAGGCATATCGTATTGCTCGCGCGTATTGCTGCGGAGTTTCTGCAAAAGTTCTTCTTTATAATTACCCATCAGAATTCAACATTAATCATTAAACACTCAACATTTAACACTTAACATTCAACACTAAACCTTCCCATTCTTCCAGAGTTCCTGAAACGACTCCTTGGCAAACTCAGGCTTAGTATGTCCAACGCTCCAAGGATTCACTCCACGTACACGTGTGATTTTGTCGGGCACGATATTGGCCAACGGAGCCAGACGCAAGGCGGCAGCATACAGATGCGGATGTTCAAACAAAGCCTCCATACCCATCGACATGAACTTCTTCATAGGGTCGGCACGATGTAGCGAGTCGAGTTTCTGACGCCACAGATATATCTGCGAGCCAGGACCAACCTTCGACGGACACACATTGTCGCACGACAAGCACAGCGTACAAGCCGACACATTGTCGCTATAACAACTGGCATTGCGCAGCATACCAAGGTTCACGCCAATAGGTCCGGGAATGAAGTAAGTATACGAATAGCCACCCGAACGGCGATAGACCGGACAGGTGTTCATGCACGATCCGCAACGAATGCACTTCAAAGTCTCCCAATGGTCGCTGTCAGCGAGAATGTCGCTTCGACCGTTGTCTACAAGTATGACATGCATCTCAGCCCCCGGACGCGCCTGACGGAAGTGCGACGTGTATGCAGTAGTAGGCTGTCCTGTAGCCGAACGGCACAGCAGACGCTGGAAAACGGCAAGCGAACTGTAGTCGGGCACAATCTTCTCTATGCCAATAGCCACAAGATGAAGCTTAGGCATCGACGTAGACATATCGGCATTGCCTTCATTGGTGCACACCACTATGTCGCCCGACTCAGCCACACCGAAGTTGCAGCCCGTCATTCCAGCCCCAGCCTCCATGAATTGGTTGCGCAGGTGCATACGTGCGCAGCGTGTCAGATATGTAGGGTCGTAATTGCCAATATGCTTGCTGATGCCTTTCTCTTCAAACATACGGCCCACTTCCTCACGTTTCAGGTGAATAGCCGGCATCACTATATGACTCGGCTTCTGATGAAGCAGTTGCAGAATACGCTCGCCGAGGTCGGTCTCCACCACGTCTATGCCGTTCTGTTCGAGATAAGGATTCATGCCACACTCCTCAGTAAGCATCGACTTCGACTTCACCATCTTCTTCACGCCGTGCTTCTGAAGAATTTCGAGCACCGTCCTGTTGAAATCGTCTGCCGTGCGTGCCCAGTGCACAATCACGCCACGGTTCTCCAGCTGACCGGCAAACTGCTCCAGATAGTCAGCCAGATGTGTTATGGTGTGACGTTTGATTTGGCTGGCATGTTCGCGTAGCTGTTCCCACTCGTCCAGTCCCTTAGCCATCTGGTCGCGCTTCTGTCGGAGTGCCCAGAACGTAGCGTCGTGCCACGTTGTCTTCTCTCTGTTTTCGTTGAAGCGGCGAGCCGCTTTGCTGTGTAGTGTACTCATAGTCCTGCTGCCAATATCTGTACTACATGAATGAATTTAATAGGCTTGTTCTCCTTGCGTGCTATGCCCTGCATGTGCATCAGGCACGACGAGTCTGGCCCCGTGATGTATTCGGCTCCAGTAGCCATATGTCGTGCTATCTTGTCCTCGCCCATTCGTGTCGACACGTCAGGTTCCTCCACCGAGAACATACCGCCAAATCCGCAGCACTCGTCCTTGCGTTCGGGTTCGCGTATGGTGATGCCGTCGACAAGACGCAGCAAGTCGACAATCTTGTTAAACTGTGGCACGTTGCGTTCGGAGGGCGATGACAATCCAAGCTCGCGCACTCCGTGACACGAGTTGTGTACACTCACCACGTGGGGGAAGCTTGCCTTAAGGCTGGTGGGCTTCACTACGTCGTGAATGAACTCCACTACGTCCATTATCTTTTTCGATGTGAGGCACTCATGATGTCCCTTAGCCAATCGTGGATGATACAACTTGACGAAAGCAGCACACGATGCCGATGGTGCCACGACATAATCGAATCCGGCAAACTTCTCATCGAAACTGTCGGCTATCTTGCCTGCCATCTTTTCAAATCCTGCATTGGCCATAGGCTGTCCACAACAAGTCTGGTCAAGGGGGTAGGCTACGTCAAGTCCAAGACTCTTGAGGAGCTTGTATGTGGCTACTCCTACCTCGGGATAGAGTGCGTCGACGTAGCAGGGAATAAACAATCCTATTCTCATAATGTTAAAAAAGTCATCCGCTTATTAAGAAAACTATCAATTAATGCGATGCAAAAGTAATAAAAATCAAATAAAATCGAAATGTTGAAATTAAGCAATTTTATAGATTTAAATTATTTAACGTTGCGTTTTTATGCGTTTTTTTACTATCATTGCATGCAATATTATCAGCGTCATCGCATTATAAGTATAGACAACATACAACAAACGTATTACACCAATGCATCACAGACTATATATATTAATAATGTGTACGCTGCTGCTCACAGCCATGTCGCTGGCTTCGTGCAGTGTCGACGACGCACCCGACAAGCAGTTCAACATGAGCTACAACTCACAGTCGGGCACGCCATACAGCGGAAAATGGGATGTCAGCGGCAAGAGCATCGACAAGATACTGATGAGCGAAGTCGGCACAACCTTCATGTTCGGTGCCATACCTACCATGCAGATTGTACAAACCATATTCGCCGGGCACGCCATCGAGGGCGTTTCCACCGGAGCGCAGAGCGTGGCTTACGAGTCGGTGCAGCAATCCGACGGCACAATAGTATACGCCATAAAGCCTTCGGTGTGGCAGATTGAAGTGCAGACTGACGGCAAGCGCCACAACATACAGCTCATGCTGGGGCCCACCAATGCCTCTACCGACCAGCAGTCGTGGGGCAAATACACTCCCAAGACTCGTGTGCTGACCGTGTTTCTGCACATCACCGCCTACACCATCGACAATGGCGACACACACCCCCTACAACTGAAACTCACTTACACCGGCACCCCCATAACCGACTGTTGAAACTTTTGAAACCTGAAGAGCGCCTCGTGCGCGACATACAGAACGGGGACCGCGCTGCCATGCGACGGCTCTACGACCAGTATTCGGGATATGTCATGGCTATTGTCATGCGATATGTTCCGGACAGGGACGACGTGGCCGATGTAGTGCAGGACACTTTCGTCAGGATATTCACGTCGATGCGCCAATATGAGTATCGTGGCGAGGGCACGCTCAAGCTCTGGCTGTCGAGGGTTACTGCCAATGAGGCGCTCGGTTTTCTGCGCCGCAAGGGCAGCATAACGTTCACTGACAACATACCCGACTCTCCTACCGATGACGAACCAGACATAAGCCAGATCTCAGACGAGGCGCTTTCCGAAATGATTGCATCGCTGCCCGAGGGCTACAGAGTGGTGCTCAACCTATACGTTTTCGGCCAAATGAGCCACAAGGAGATAGCCGACGAACTGGGTATAACGCCCAGCACATCGGCTTCGCAATATTATCACGCAAAGAAGATGTTGGCTAACAAGATTAAGGAATACAACAAAAGACTCGAAATATGAAACAAAACGATTGGACCAGCAAGCTGCACGAACGTCTCGACGGCCATAAGGCTACTGTGCCCGACGGATTGTGGGACAAGATAGCTACACGACTCGACGACGACAACACTGCCACACCTGCACCTCACGTCAACACTCCCTCCCGACCAAAGACTGCACGTATAGTTGCTATGGCTTTGTCGGCTGCCGCATCGGTGGCTGTTGTGGTGACGGTGGCGCTACGAATGAACGACGACACTATTAATAATGTGGCGCACAAGTTCGACCGCCCGGCTGCATCTTTGCACAATCCGGCTCCGTCGTCGGTTGTCAATGCACCGCAAAGAATTATGGCTCGCATCACATCAACTACGCCTGCATCCGAGCCGATGGCACAAACACCGGAGGCGGCAGTACTGCTGGCGGAAGCCGCACCGCTATCTGTGGATACTACATATCGCTCCGTATGCGAGACTCCAGCCAACGACCTGCAAACCATAACGGCTCCTGACGAGAGCAATGCAACACCTGACGAGCGCAACTCTACGTCAAGGATGCACAAAGGCGGCAACACCAACAGAACCTACAACAAGCCTTCGGCTACGTCGTATGCCCTGACGCGACAGACAAAGCACGCCCAGCAGTCTAATAGATGGAACATAGGAGTGCATGCAGAAGGCATAACCACCGACAGCCGCAACACCCAGCGCCCCATGCTCATGGCCACTCGCGAGTCGGACATGCTCGCTTCGGGCAATCCCAACAAGGTGCAGTCGGTGCTGTCGAACGCCCCATTGCAGCTTGCCGACTATTCGCAGACCAAGCACCACTACCACCCTATGTCGTTCGGACTGTCGGTTGGCTATAACCTCACGCCTCGCCTCACACTAACAACGGGCATGGTCTACACCTACGCCTCGTCCGACTTCACCAGTTCGGCTGCCGGCGATGACATCATAGAGACCCAACGTCTGCACTATATCGGTGTTCCGCTCAACTTGAAGTATAAGGTTTGGGGCAACAACGCCATCCATACTTACGCCATAGCAGGCTGCCAAGCCGACTTCAACGTATCTGCCAAGATGCAGACAGGCGGCATTACCACCGATGCAGACAAGGACCACACGCAATGGTCGGTAGGTGGAGCAGTGGGCGTTCAGTACAACATCATACCTCGCATGGGCATCTACGCCGAGCCTGGCGTGCGCTACTACATCGACAACAAGAGCAGCGTGGAAACTATATTCAAGGAGAAAAAGCTCAACTTCAACCTGCAGTTGGGCGTTAGAGTGGAGCTTTGACAATGTTGAATGTGGAATGTTGAATGTGGAATGTTAAGTGTTAAGTTTGTGAGAAGCAAAGCTAACTGTAGGAGGTTATGGCGTCCCCGCCATAACCTAAGCAAGCAGACAACACAAACTATAACAAATAGGAATGAGCCGACAGACTACTCAGGCTAAGGCGAGGACGCCATAGCCTCCTAATAATTGGCAGTCGAAGGCGTAGCCGAGAACAGCTCAAAATTCAAAACTCAAAATTCCTAATTCCCACAGGCAACAATTCAAAACTCAATAATTCAAAATCGCAGGCGTAGCCGAGAACAACTCCTAATTCCTAACTCCTAATTCCTAATTCGAAAAGGGCTCCTTTTGGCTTGCAAAACGAGTCCTTTTAGCATGCAAAAGGAGTCCTTTTACACCTCAAAACGAATACATTTGAAGTGCAAAAGGACTCCTTTTTTTTAATATGGAGGGTTGAATTGGGTTCTTCTGTCACGAATTACCACGAATTATCATAAATTGATTCGTGAGATTAGTGGGATTCGTGGTAAAAGATTCAACACGAATTGCACGAATCACACGAATTTAGGGGGAGTAAGTATTGATTTGTGAGATTAGTGAGATTCGTGTTGGATTCTTCTGTCACGAATTACCACGAATTATCCATGAATTTCAACCACGAATTATCATAAATTGATTCGTGAGATTAGTGGGATTCGTGATAAAAGATTCAACACGAATTGCACGAATCACACGAATTTAGGGGGAGTAAGTTTAAATCGTGGAATTCGTTGCAGAAATTCATGGATAATTCGTGGTAATTCGTGACTAAACAATTCATGGATAATTCGTGGTAATTCGTGACTAAACAATTCATGGATAATTCGTGGTAATTCGTGACTATATAATCCGTGGTAATTCGTGACAGATTAGTGTTTTACATCATTTTCCTTTGCGCATATACCGCAAATTCAATGCTCCCATAAGCATGCCGAACAGCACGCTCTCAAGGGCGAGACTGCCAAGAGTCTGGTCGCGTCCCCAACCGAAGAGCAGACTTGCAACTATGCATATCACAAAGTAAATGACTGTAAAGCCAACCGACAGCGCCAGCCATTCCATTATCTTGTCTTTTGTTATCTTCATACACTTAACATTCAACACTTAACATTCAACATTCCACATTCAACATTCAACATTCATAACTCCCCCAGCGTCACCACCTCGCAATCCTTCATCTGCGCACCGTCGATGGTGAGCCTTACGATAGTGCGCTCCTTCTGCCAGCCCTGCATTCCTGCAGCACCGGGATTGATGTGAAGCAGGCGCAAGGTGCGGTCGTACTTTATGCGCAGAATGTGCGAATGACCGCTGATGAAGAGCTGTGGCGGACGCTCCGTCAGTTCGCGGCGTATGCTGGGATCGTAACGGCCCGGATAACCGCCTATGTGCTTCATCAGCACCTCTACCTCCTCACACTTGAAGCGCAACACTTCGGGAAACATACGTCGCAGTTCGGCACCGTCGCCATTGCCATATACGGCACGCAAGGGGCGTATGGCAGCCAGACGGTCTGCCATTTCGGTAGAACAGAAGTCGCCACAATGCCATATCTCGTCGCATGGTTCGAGATACTTACGATAGCGTTCATCCCAATAGGAGTGGGTGTCGCTGATTATACCAATACGTTTCATCGGCTCTTAAGGGCTGAAGCCTGCACACGTCTTACGAAATCGGCAATGAAATTCTTAGTGCCCTCAAGTCCGAGCAGCGACGAATTGACGCACAAGTCGTACGACGAGCTGTCGCCCCAACGCTTGCCTGTATAGTAGTTGTAGTAAGACGAGCGTGTGTCCTCACGGCTCTCTATCAGCTTGCGAGCCTCGTCGGGCGAACATCCAAGCCGGTGGCACACGTTCTTGATGCGCTCGTCGATGTCGGCTGTCACGAATACCGTAACCATGTTCCGATGCTCGCGCAGCACATAGTCGGCACAACGGCCCACGAATACACACGGCGACTCGGCAGCAGCCTTGCGTATGGCGTCGCTCTGCAGGCGGAACAGATTCTCCTGCGAGAGTCCGTTGTCGTAGAACGACGAGTCGCTGATGAAGGGCACGTGCATGTGGAATATCTGGTCGAGAAATCCCTTGCGCTCGTCGTTCTTCTCAAAAAACTCCTCGCTGAATCCACTCTCCTTAGCCGCAAGGTTGAGCACCTCACGGTCGTAGAACTTGCAGCCGAACTCGTCGGCAAGCATCTTGGCTATAGTACGGCCGCCGCTACCCAGCTGTCGGCCCACGCTTATTATAAGATTGTCGTTATTATTCATAGATATATATATCGTTTTGTGTTATTACGTTCACATTGTTGCCGGTGCCGACTTCTTCAGGCGTTTGATGTAAGCAGTCAGCATCGTTACTGCTACAACGGCAGATATGAGGTCGCTTATGGGCTGAGCATACCACACGCCGTCGGTCTGATAGAAGTTGGGCAGCACAATGAGCAGCGGCAGGAAGAACAGCAGCTGGCGCGAGAGCGACAGAAACATGCTCACCTTGGCCTTGCCTATGCTCTGGAAGAATCCCGTGCACACCATCTGCACGCCCACAACGGGGAACACAAGCATCAGGATGCGTAAGGCATGTTCGGAGATACGTCTAAGGGTCTCGTCGGTGGTGAAGAGCCGGGCGCACTCATATGGTATGGTCTGGGCAATGATGAAGCCAATGGTGGCTATACACACGGCTACACACATGGTATACTTCAGCGCCAGCAGCAGACGGTCGTAACGGCGTGCGCCGTAGTTGTAGCCTGCTATGGGGAACATGCCCTGGTTCATGCCCATATTGATCATCAAGAAGATGAAGGCTATCTTGTTGCAGATGCCGAAGGCTCCTACTGCCAAGTCGCCTCCGTAACGCATGAGGGCGTTGTTGATGAATATGATGACGACGCACGAACATACGTTCATGGCAAAGGGCGACATGCCTATTGCAAGTATGTTCTTGATGATGTGCGACACGGGGCGGTAGATGCCACGACGAAAGTGGACTATGCACTGGGGATTGCTGAATATGCGCAGCTGCCATGCCAGCACTGTGGCTTGGGCAATGATAGTAGCAAGCGCTGCTCCGCCTATGCCCATGTGGAGCGGCCAGATGAATATAGGCGACAGTATGGCGTTGAGAATAACGGTCATGATGGATGCCATCATAGCCGAACGGGGCTTGGAAGCGGCTCGGAGTATGGCGTTCATACCGAAGAACATGTGCGATATGGCGTTGCCGGCAAGCGTTATGGCCATATACTCACGGGCATAAGGCAGCGTGGCTTCGCTGGCTCCGAAGAATAATAGTATGGGGTTGAGAAACAAAAGCGTAATGACGCTGAACGCAATGCCGATGATGATGTTCAAGGTCACGGCATTGCCAAATACTCGCTCGGCTGTGTTGTAGTCTTTCTGTCCGAGCTTGACTGATATGCATGTCGATGCTCCTACGCCAACTCCGGCTCCGAATGCCGCACCGAGATTCTGCAGGGGGAATGTTATAGCCAGTCCGCTGATGGCCAATGGTCCGCAACCCTGTCCGATAAAGATGCTGTCGGTCATATTGTAGAGCGATGCCGCTGTCATTGCTGCTATTGCCGGCAGGGCATACTGCATGAGCAGATGGCCTACGGGCTTGGTGCCGAGTTCAAGGGTTGCTTGCTTGCTGTTATCCATAAATTTTAATGTTTTAATTAGTCACGAATTACCATGAATTATCCATGAATTTAGGGTCACGAATTGTCATGAATTGATTCGCGAGATTCGCGTGATTCGTGGTAAAAGATTCAACACAAAATGCACTAATCACACGAATATTGGAGCGTGAGTTTCGATTCGTGAGATTCGCGTGATTCGTGGTAAAAGATTCAACACAAATTGCACTAATCACACGAATATTGGAGCGTGGGGTTCGATTCGTGAGATTCGGGGAATTTGTGGCAAAAAGATTCAACACGAATTGCACGAATCACACGAATATTGGGGGCTTGATTAGTGTTAAGTGTTAAGTGTTATCAAGCCTCCTAACCCTTAACACTTAACATTTAACACTTAACATTTAACCCTTACTCTCCGTAGATTTCCTTCAGCTTGGCACCGAGCTTCTCGCCACGCAAGTCGGCTGCAACGATAGTGCCGTTGGGGTCGACGAGGAAGCTTGCAGGAATTGAGCGTACACCGTATACCTGACCGGCTACAGTCTGCCATCCCTTGAGGTCAGACAGATGAATCCATGGCATCTGCATGTCCTCGATTGCCTTCTTCCAGCTGTCGAGCTTGTTGTCGAACGATAGAGCCACGATGTTGAAGCCCTTACCCTTATACTTCTCGTAGGCAGCCTTCACGTTAGGCATCTCAGCACGGCACGGACCACACCACGAAGCCCAGAAGTCGAGCAATACATAGTTGCCCTTGCCAAGATATTCAGAGAGCTTGTGGGGCTGACCGTTAACGTCGTTCTCCTCAAGGTCGGTAAACTTCTGTCCGATGAACGCTGCCTTCTTGGCAAGCATCTTCACAATCTGATTGGCACGTGCCAATGCCGGATGATTTACATAAGCATACTTAGCATCGAAGAGGTCCTTGATCTGGGGATACTCAAGCTCATAAACCAGATTGCCAAGGAAGGCAGCAGGAATCAGATTGTTCTGATTGGCCTTTACAATCTCCAATGTGCGGTTTGCAATGCGCTCCTGCACTGGAGCCATCTTAGCCTCAATCTCCTTTGTCAACTTCTGCAACTGCTCCTGCGTAGCACCCGACTGGCGAGCTTTGTTATACTCGTCGAAAAAAGGACGAAGCTCATTGTTCATTGCGTCAAGCTCATTGTCATAAGCCACGAGCTTGTTGTTCTGCTCAGAAGCGCTGATTGTCTTCTTTACCATGTCGGCCTGAATAGGAGTGCCGTCATTGAAGAAAGGCATAGCATAAGGAGTCTGCTTGGTAAAGATGCGCAGCAGAGCGTCTTTCTGTGCAGTACCCTTCAAGGCAAACTTACCAGCTGTCACTGTAGCGCTATCGCATAAAGCCTGGTTGCCACGCGCCAACGGATTGACGATATATACCTTTTTTACATCTGCGGCACATGTCCCCTTGATGTTGTACTCAGCTGTCTGCTGGGCAAATGCAGCCACTGCCACAAAGGCGAGGGCTACGGTTGAGAATAAACTCTTCATAATTCTTACGTTTTGTTGAATATGATTTTTAGTTCGATTATTGTCATCTTGACGCTGCAAAAGTACAGATTATAATCAAAACAGCCAAAACAACGCTTCTCTTATTATGTTTTTTCAACACTACATAACACAAAAATGCGGCACAACTCTCTTCGAGCAGTGCCGCATTTTTATGTTTAACCTAAAAATGTTTTCGTAATAATGAAAATCCTCACGGACTCTCACCGTCACCTGTTAAACAATCGATAAAAAATTTACCTTAAACCTAATAACTAAAAACCTAAATCTATTACTACTAACCTAAACAATCTATTAACCTTTTTGACGATGCAAAGGTACAAAACATTGTTTGTGTACGCAAACAATCTACCCTTCTTTTAGCGTATTTTAGCGTATTTGTTGATATAAAACAAGATATTGTGTACGAACACAACAGTTTTTTACATTCATTAAAAAAGCGTATCCCGACAATCACTGCCCGGATACGCCCCAAAAAAAATTTACAATCTTATCTAACTATAAACCTGTGTCATAGTCTTTATATATAAATTTACCATCTACTACTCTATCAGTTGATTGCAATAGGAGTGCCAAGCGACGAGAAGCCCAACTTGTATGTGTTGCCATACTTGTCGCCGTTAGCAAGACCATTCATACCATGCCCCGATGCATCACGGATATACCACTTGTTGTCATCACCCTGATATTGGTCAGTTCCATTGAGCTTGTAATAGAAGAACAAGCCATCTGATGCAGGATCTACATTGAGCATGCCCTGCTTAATCTGATTGGCAGTACGTGCTACTGTCCACATACGTACCTCACTCATCTTGCCGTAGAACGGACGCTCACCCCACATAAAGCCGGCAACCTTGCCGATGAAGAAGCCACCGCCGTCTCGTGAGAGGTCAAACTGAGGTGTGTCCCATACAGATTCAGCAGCTTTCTCGCCGTTGATGTAGATTACGGCACGACCTGTAGGCTGGTCGTATGTGAAGGCTACGTGATACCACTTGCCGGTAGTAAGACGCTGCTGTGTATAGAACTGCTTAGAACCTGCAATCTGGAGCAAATCCTGGTCAATACCGCCACCGGTATCACCGATACGCAGGATGAGGGTACCCTCACTACCCATAACAGTCATATTACCACCACCCCATCTGTCAAGATATATGAGAGCCTCGTAAGTAAGCGACTTGAACGGCTGCGAAGTGACAGGCACCTTGATGTGTGTATAGCTGATATTAGCAGCGGTCAAGATACGTACCGGCTTATTCAGCACGATATATACAATGTCTGTACCTTCGATAACGGGCTGTGAAGACTGCACCCGTATAGGCAACAGGAATGTCTTGCCTTCCTCAATAGTACCAAGATTTGTCAGATGCAACTTAATCTTGCCTGCATAGACCTTACCCTTTTCGATAGTGGCGCTTGTAGTGCTAAGCGATGCATTGTTAGCATCGAAAGCCTCATAGTTTGTACCGTTCTTCTTGTTGTACTCATCTACATACTTTGAGTCAAGAATTGAGTATGAAACATTGACATCGGCATCGTTCTTGTTTGACAGACGTGCGCTGAGGTCATAGTCCATCGACTCCTGGTCTTCAACAACAATCTTGCTCTCCTTGCTGTCGAAATATACCTTAGGCTCAAGCAGGTCGCTCTCGCTGTCGTTGCACGCAGTGAAAGACAAAGCGGCGAGACAAACTGCTACATATTTCAATATATGTTTGTTCATAATAGTTGTCAATTAATTAAATGAAAAACTGAAGTTTTAAGGTTATTTGCCATCAGTAGAGCCGTTCTGCGACGCCTTCCACTCGTTGAACACCTGCTGATTGATCTGTATAGCCTGACGCATCCAACGGTAGTCGGGAGTATTGTCGTAGTCGTTATCGAAACGATAAGCACCTACACCACCCTTGCAACCATTCTCTGGCATCCAACGGGCTTGATTAAGCAACTGTCCACCATAAGCGAAGCCACTCTCGAAGTTCTCAGTGATGATGAGCTTCTTGGTATCGCCAGGACCATAATAGTGAGGACGCGAACTACCATACGACTGAGTGATCCAGTAGTCTACATAATCGTCACACTCACGATCGAAGTAACCAATCAGACCGTCAATTACAAGCAACTTATGACCCTTGCCCTCAGGATCGCTCATCGGACCAATGTACTTGCCCATCTCCTTGACGAGGAATTTGATAGTAGTGCCGTTGAGTGTACCGTCCGAATCGTTGAATCCGCTGCCCGGCTCCCAGTCGATATCGAAACCATCCCATTCACTTACGAAAAGTGAGTCGCACAAAGCCTTTGCGAAGTTGGACAAAGCTTGATTCAGGTTCTCTGTATTGTTGAGGTCGTGTGAGGTAAAGCCCCAGAAATCCCAACGGGCAAGCTTCTTTTCTTGAGCAATCTTGTTCTGACTCCATCCTTCGGCAGCTGCCTTCTTGTTTATCTCCTCGTAAATGTATTCAGGAGTACGTCCTTTGCCAAGGTATGAAAGCAGACTTACCTCAAGAAGCTTGATGCCCTTCACCTTCTGAGCAAACTCCTTGTCCTTCTTCTGAGCCTCGGTTATCTCGTAGCGTCCCGGAGCACCGCTCCACATAGAGATGATGTCCATACTGTCGGGCACTGACGAAAGATAGCCCTTACGCATAACACCTGAAGGAGCCCAATTAGAGAACCAGCCGAAGGCTACCGGACGACCATAGTTGTTGGCTTGAGCCTTATACTCACGCAGATTGACATAATAAGGGTCGTTGATAGGATCAGAAAGTGTCTGATGTCCTCCTACGTGATCAATCTCTATATTCTCAACATCGGTACAAGCGGTCATTGTGAATGCAAGCGCTGCAGCCGGTATGATATATAATAATTTCTTAAAAACGTTCATTGTATATTATCTTTAAAGAGTATAATAATGTATTTGTTCTTGTAGACAAGGCTTACTTGCAATCCCACCACAGACGGGTATCAGATCTGTCTTGACCACCATTACCGTTATTGAACAGCTTGAGGGCGTTGTCGTAGATTTCCTTACCGTCCTGAGTCTGATAGAAGCTGACAGGGTAAATCATACGACGTATTCCACCCTCTACAGTAGCTCCCTGGCTTGAACCACGGTTGGTAGCTACCTTATGAAGAACCGGATATCCCGTGCGGCGCCACTCTGTCCATGCCTCCTGTCCGTTAGGATAGAGGGCAATCCACTTCTGAATCATAATCTTCTCAAGCTTGTCTTCCTGTGAGCCTTCAAACTCTACAGTTGTTTCGCAAGGAGCCGGATTGTTAAAACCATATCTCCAATGGCTTACAACATCGGCTATAGGAGTCTTGCCTGAGTACATGTATGAGTCAACCGACGACTTGATACCATTCTCGTCGAACGACATCTGGATGCCCTGTTCATAAAGCGATTCTGCATCGCCAAACTCACCACCCCATACAAGGGCAGCCTCAGCACGGAGGAAGTAAACCTCAGATGCACGCAACCAATAAGTAGGAGTAGAAGCCGGAATATTAGGCTTAGAGAAATTCTCGTATGTAGAGTTCTGTCCCTTCGTATGACCAAGAGGTACACCTTGATACTTCTCACCGTCGAATGCTTCAATGCCATAATTGCATGACTCATCTACCGGCTGGAAATAAGCGCTCAAACGAGGGTCTTCATAACCTACAAGATAAGAAACCATTGATGTACCCATACGAGTCTCGTTGTACTGATCGGCAAGCCACTGGATATTGTTACGGAACACCAGACCTGCACCAGTGCTCATCTTAGCCTCATCCTTCTGGTCGGTCATTATGCCGTAGGTCTGATTGAGAGCCTGAGTGGCATACTTCTTAGCCATCTCGTTGTCGGCAAAGCGTACACGCATTGCAAGACGCAGCATGAGTGAGTTGGCATAACGCACCCACTTGGCAGCATCGCCAGCATATACAGCATCATAATTCTTCATTATGCTTACACCGTTCTCAGCCTTTTCGGTCAATACCTCAATAGCTTCGGTAAGATCCTTGAACATAGCTGTGTATACATCCTTCTCGCTATCGAACGGTATGTTCATTGAAGCGTCGGCTGCATGTGTGTAAGGAATCGGACCGAACGACTCAAGAGCTTTGTGCCATGCCGAAATCTTCAACACCTGTGCCAGAGCGAACACCTCAGGAGTATTGTTGTCCTCTGATGCCTTCTTCAGTTTCTTCCATGCGTTGAGCGCATTAGTGTATGTACACTTGTATGTTTCAGCAACCCAACCGTCTACGAGGAAGTATGATGTATTGTTGTTACCACCACTCCAACTGTTGTTCTGTCCGAAATAGCCACTCCAAGAGTCGGCTGAAAGGTTAAAGGCAATCTGATACTGGTTTATTACGCCAGTATCGTCGGCCTGTGTACCTACGGGGAAGACTGTCTTTTCGAGAGCTGTGATGAGTCCGCCCACAGCGAAGTCGTCGCGTGTACCTTCCTCCTCAGTCATCTCGAACTGGTTGGTGTTGACTTCCTCAAAGTCGCATGAAGAAGTCGTGAGTGCCATGGCACAGATGGCCATGAGCGTATATCGATTTACTGTTTTCATATAGAAGAGGTTCAATATTAGAATTTAAATTTAACACCGAAGCCGAAGCTACGAACGCTTGGCTGCATGAAGTAGTCGTTGCCCTGTCCGTAAGTGCTTGTCGACGGAGTGAGTTCGGGGTCGAACGGAGCCTTGCAGTATATCATCCAAGGGTTGTTGGCGATGAACGAAACTGTTACGTCCTTCAACACGCCACCAAACCAACGGTTAGGCATAGTGTATGAGCAGGTGAGTTCCTGGAGGCGGATGTTAGTAGCCTTGTAAACATAGTAGCCCGATGTCTCATAGTTGCCAGTACCAATCATCTGGAAGTAAGTCTTGGCATCTACCGGACCCTGTCCAGGAATCATATATCCACCAGCGTCGCGAGCCTCAGCCGAGCGTTTTGATACACCGAAGCGGTCGAGCAATGCCTCTGTTGATGATGTTACGACACCACCGAAGCGGCCATTGATGAGGAAGCTGAGTCCGAATCCCTTATATGAGAATGAGTTGTTCCATCCGAGATTGAAATCAGGAGCAGTCTTGCCAAGATAAACAGGTTCGCCACGTTCTACACCGAACGAACCGTCGGTCTTCACCTCAACGAATCCAAGGTGGTCCTTCTTGAGGAATGTGTTGGCATAGATATCGTGAATGCTGCCACCCTTCTTCAGGATTGTACGTCCCTTGTCCTTGAGCACTTCTGGAATATTGATTGCCTCATCCATAAGCGGAGTGTGGTAGTCGTTGACCATCTCCTTAATCTCATTGACGTTGCGCGAGAACGATACTGTAGAAGAAATCTGCAATCCGCACTTCAGACGGTCGCTATAGTTGAGCGAAGCCTCCCAACCGCGGTTCTCTACATCACCTGCCTGCAGATAAATCTGCTTGTAACCGGTAAACTCAGGCAACTCACCGAGGAATGTCTGGTTCTTGGTGTTAGAGTGATAGTATGTAACCTCAGCCGACAGCTTGTTCCACAGACGGAAGCTCAAACCAAACTCGTATGAACGTGTACGCTCTGCCTTGAAGTCGGTGAACGGATAGATTGAACGAGGATTGAGTGTACCACCAACAATAGGCTCAGTAACTGTGCCAGGAGTCAAACCAGAGCGCGAGATAGGCGCACCAACCTCAGTGTACGAACCGCGTACCTTAAGATAAGAGATGAACTCAGGCAACTTCACCATCTCAGAGATGATGCCCGAAAGACCTACTGAAGGATAGAAGAACGACTCCTCGTCGGTGTTTACAAGACGTGAGTTCCAGTCGTTACGGCCGGTCATTGTGAGGTAAACCATTGAGCGCCATCCCAACTCTACGTTGGCAAAAGCAGCATGGTTGCGTACATGGCTGTCACCACCCGATTCAGAAACACGTCCGTTTGACGGGTCGATATTTGATGCACTGAACTTGTTGGTCACACCAAGCAATGTACCCTTATATCCACGATCCTCATTCCAATAGTTAGAGTAGCTCCAACCGATGTTGGCAGAGAGGCTGAAATCAGCAAAGTTCTTGTTGATATTTGCCATCACGTCAGCATAGTCCTGATGGTCATTGTAGTTAGAGTAGCCATAATGTCCCTTCGGGCCTTCAGCAAACTTCTGGTCAGAAGTAGCGTAAATCTTGCGCTGGAACTTAACGAAGCTATCGTCAAGGCGATAACGTGCTGCAACATTAATCCAAGGAGCAATCTTGTATGTCAAACCGAAATTGAACATATAGCGACGCTTGTCGTTGGTAGCAACGTTGCGGTATGCTGTCCAATACGGGTTCTGCGATGCATATGTTGGCTCGCTTACCGGCCAGTACTGTACAGGAATACGACGTGACTCGTCCCAACGCTCAAACACCTTCATCTCGTTGAAGTTCTCGCCACGCGGGAAGAGGTAAGCAGCCATTACAGGGTTCCAGTACTGTCCCTGCGAAACCATGTTCTTGTCGTCCTGTTTAACAAACGAAGCACCGAGGTCGAGCTGCAACTTGTCGTTGAGGAATGATGAAGAGTTGCGGATTGTTACGTTCAGACGGTTGTACTCATTGTTAGGAACGATGCCAGCAGAATTTGTCGATGAAATAGAGGCAAATGTCTGGTTGGTCTTGTTGCCTGTAGTAAGAGTAACCGAGTTGATGAAGTTTGTACCCGTATTGAAGAAGTCCTTCTTCGGGTCGTAGCTTGACGGAACGTCGAGCTTGTCGCCCCAGCTTTCATATACGTCACGCTTGTTGCCGTATGTGTTCTGGAACTCAGGTGTCATGTATGCTTTGCTGAACTCTGAAGAAGAAGAGAAAGTAACCTGGAGCTTGCCTTCCTTACCCTTCTTTGTGTTGATAAGAATCACACCGTTGGCAGCGCTACTACCATACAATGCAGCTGCCGACGGACCGCTGAGCACTGAGATTGACTCGATATCCTCAGGATTGAAGTCGGCGATACCTTCTGTACCTGCCTTGCCTTCGCCCATGATACCACTGTCTGAGCCCATGCTGTTGTTAAACAAAGGAATACCGTCTACTACATACAATGCGTTGTTGTTGCCCTCAAGCGACTTGGCACCACGCATCACAACGCGTGTAGAACCGCCCACGCCACTACCACTCTTATTGATAGTAACACCGGCAATCTTACCATTAAGCGAGTTTACGAAGTTGGCATCCTTAACACGTGTCAACTCGTCGCTCTTCACCTGCTGTACGTTGTACGACAGGGCCTTCTCTGCACGCTTGATACCGAGAGCGGTAACCACCACCTCGTTTAGCTCGCGCGAAGCAGGTTTCATAGCCAGTTTATAGTTGTCACTTTCGCCAACACGTACGCTCTTCGGCTCGTAGCCGATGTAAGTAACCTCAAGGTCAGCACCCTCAGCTGTTTCAAGAGTGAAGTTGCCGTCGATGTCTGTAACAGTAGCGTTCTGTGTGCCACGCTGGCGCACAGCTGCACCAATAACGGGCATGCCAGCCTCATCTACGATTGTTCCGTTGACACGCTTCTTTGGCTTGGTGTTCTGCTGTCCATTGCTCTTGTGTTGAGGTTTTACCCCCCCCTTAGCCACTACGATGTTCTTACCCTTGATTTGATATGAGACATTCTGTCCATCAAGGATTTGTCCAATAGCCTGCTTCAGGTCTTTAGCATTGACGTTAATCACCTTCTGGGTGTTGACATCGGCTGCTGCAAACACGAAAGAGTATCCACTCTTTTCTCTCAATTCCGTCATGGCACGATCCACGCTCACGCCCTTAAGATTAAGCTTGACGCTCTGGGCGAATGTAGATAGATTCATGCACAACAGAAGCGCGCCCACTGTGAGGCCTTTTCTTTTGATGTTCATTGCACTATAGGTTAAATGTAAATATAAATTGTTGTTATTATATAGCTTTAGGTACTGTTTTTTTAGGCAGACAATGCCCTGTGCACGGTTTTAGCCGCACATTATTACAGTTAGAGGTGTATTGTTCCGCCAAGCGGAAAAGGGTTGTTGGTCTGTGGTTAACAGTTATATATTTGGATTGTTGTTGTCAATTTTATTTATACGTTTCCGTAGCGTTTGTTTTAATTTGTTTATAGTTTTAGGCTTCTATACTTTTTGTTTAATGATAAAAGGCATTGATGAGGGGTGTCAGGTAGGGGTGTGTTTAGGGGCGATTACTTATATATCCGCACTACGTTGCCGTTTATGGCATAACGCATGTGTCCGGTAGCAGCCAGTGTGGCGAGCACTTGGTCGAGACTCTGGTCCTTGCGATGGAACACTCCGTAGAATCGGGTCTGCGCCAGCTCCGTGCTTTCTATGCATATCCTTGTGCCGTAGCTGCGCTCAAGATCTATGGCTATATCGGCAAGTCGCTGTCCATTGATCATTATGGTGCCATCAGTCCACAGGCGGTCGGTAGTGGAGCGGTTCTCTATGCGCATATTGCCACTCCGCTTCTCGAGTACGGCACGCTGGTCGGGCGCAAGGCGATACTGATAGTCGCCGTCGTGTGCTGAGCGCAATCCTACTGCTACGCTGCCTTCATCAAGGCTCACCATTGCCGAATGGTCGGAGGGATAGTCGCGGAAGTCGAACTTGGTACCGAGCACCTGTACGTTAAGGCTTGGCGACTTGACGATGAACGGCATCGACTCGTTGCGATGCACCTCAAAGTAGCCTTCGCCCGTGAGCTGCACATGGCGGTCATTTACGCCAAAGCCCTGCGAATACTCTATACGGCTGCCTGCATTGAGCCATACCTTTGTACCGTCAGGCAGTGTCATCTTGGTTGTAGAGCCTTGCGGTGCCTCTACCTTAATCATGGCAAATGCCTGCGACATGTTGCGCTGGCCTATATTATAGAATAGGTATGAGCAGGCGCACACCAGCACCGTCACCACAGCTGCATAGCGCATAAACCTCAGCATATAGCGTCGCATGCCTATGGCCTCAGGCTGCACATCGTCAGCATCGTCGGCTGCAACTACGTCAGCTACCTTGGCTGCTGGCACTACACCGGATGCTTGAATGCGCTCCAGGAACATTGCAAAAGCCTTATGGCGGTCGTACTGCGAGAGTTGGCTGACATCAGGTGTCGAGTTCCATACTTCTACAAGACGGCTGTACTCCTTGCGGTTGGCTTCGCTGGCTACGATCCATTCGTTCAGACGACGGCTCTCGTCGGCTGTGAGGGCATCGCTGAGCTGTGTAGCCACCAGTTCGTATATCTCGTCTTGCTGCATTGGATGTTCGTTGGTTTTATTGGTTTTCATATAGGTGACGAAAATTCAAGAAAAAGGGTTAGTCAAAAATCAAAGTTTTTTTCAAAAAAGGTGAAAAAAATAGTTTTGTGCCGTTGATAATGCCCTTGTCACACGGTCATTCCGCTTACGAAGAACACGAAGACGATGTAGCTTCCAAGTTCTCGGGCAAGCAGCTGCAATGCGTTACGCAAATGATATTTTACAGTACTTACACTTATGTTGAGTTCGGACGCTATCTCAGCGTGACGCTTGCCCATGAAGCGGCTCAGCTCAAACACACGTCGGCATTCTGCAGGAAGATGTTCGATAGCCGTGTCTACACGGTCGGCAAGCTCGTTGCCCACAAGGCGGTCTATCGGCTGCTCGCCATCGGCAAGATTTGCCATGCAGTCGGCTTCGGCAAGATGCGAAGCTGCCACCTCATAGCGTTGGTGCTTGGAGCGCAGATAGTCAATACATCCGTTGCGCACTGCCTGAATGAGGTAGCTGCGCAACGAAGTGTTGACATTGAGCGTAGCTCGGTTTTCCCACATACGATATATCATATCGCCCACGATGGTCTCTGCCACAAAGCTATCGCGCACATAGCGGTTGGCTGTATAGCAGAGCACCTGGTAGTGAGTGTCGAATATATACTGGTAGGCTTCGGTGTCGCCTGCCTTCAATCCATTGACAACGAGTTTCTCAGAATAGTCCATTAAGCGTATTGCTTTTTTCAGTCCATCACATTATATATATTAATGTATGGTAGTTTTCACGATTCGTGTAGGAGCCTGCTCCTTGTTGCGACGGTTTACCACCGTCACTACAGCCTGTGCAAGATTGAGGAATGCCAGTCCGGTTATAGACGAACTGTCGAGTGCGGCAGGTGTTCCGTTGTCACCGTTCTCGCAGATGCTCTGTACGAGCGGTATCTGTGCGAGCAATGGCACGTTCATCTCCTTGGCGAGATTCTTGCAGCCTTCCTTGCCGAAGATATAGTATTTGTTTTCGGGCAGCTCGGCAGGTGTAAACCATGCCATATTCTCAACGAGTCCGAGAATGGGCACATTCACCTTGTCGTTGCTGTACATGTCGATGCCCTTGCGTGCATCGGCAAGCGCCACGTTCTGCGGTGTCGACACTATGACGGCACCAGTGATGGCAAGTGTCTGAAGCAATGTGAGGTGTATGTCGCTTGTTCCGGGAGGTGTGTCGAGTATGAAGTAATCGAGCTCACCCCAATCTGCATCGGCTATGAGTTGCTTCAATGCGTTGGATGCCATTCCGCCTCGCCAAAGTGTGGCAGTGTCGGGATTGACGAAGAATCCGATAGAGAGCACCTTGATGCCATATTTCTCAACCGGCTCTATGAGGTCGCGTCCGTCTTTCTTCACAGCATATGGGCGTGCGTCCTCTACCTGGAACATCTTAGGAACCGAAGGACCAAAGATGTCGCAGTCGAGCAGTCCTACCTTGTAGCCCAGTCGTGCCAGTGCTATGGCGAGGTTGGCGGCTACGGTACTCTTGCCTACTCCACCCTTGCCCGAGCTTACTGCTATGACGTTCTTCACATTGGGCAGCATCTTGCCCACTTCGGGACGTGGCTTTGAGAGGTATTCGGTAGATATTGTCACCTCTACTTCTTTAGATACATGATAGTGGATGGCAGCCTCGGCTGCCTTCACTGTCGACTTGAGGAAGGGGTCGGTGTCGCGCGGGAATATGAGCGAGAACGAAACCTTCATACCGTCGATGCGAATGTCATCGGCCAGCATGTTGCTCTCAATAATGTTCTTCTTGGTTCCGGCATAAGTTACCGTAGCCAATGCATCTGTAATAAGCTTTGGATAAAGTGTAATGTTCATAATGTCAAATATATACTAATTTCATTATATTATATAATGTGTAGACGAACAATTCATGATATCGTCTCGCCCACACATCATGTAGTTATTGCAGTTTCACATACTGTAGCGTTTGTCCTGGTAACGATAGCGATGGTGCAATATCGTGGCTTGACACAGCCCATTTTTTGTTGGGCTTGGTGCTCATCACAAACTGCAAGTTAATGCCATCTTTTACATCTTCCCAGGTGATGTACGACTTTGTATAGGGTTTACCATTTATAAACACCTTGTCAACATACACAGCCTTCTTGCTCCAGTTTTTCGTCGTCACACGTATCTGCTTTCCGTTACTCATCGTAACAGTGATGGCAGGTAGCGCTGGCGACCCAATGTTGTAATATCCACTGGAAGGACATATGGGATAGAAGCCCATGCAGTTGAAAATATACCATGCCGACATCTGGCCACAGTCATCATTGCCACATAATGAGCCTGGCTGGTCGCCATAAAACTCATCGATAACGCGACGCACCCACTTTTGGCACTTCCAGCCCTCACCAAGATAGTTATACAGATAAGCTACATGATGACAAGGTTCGTTGCCGTGCCAGTAAGCGCCAATGCGCCCTTGTATGTCGTGTGCACCAGGTATATCTTCGGGCAATTCGTATTGGAAAAGCGAGTCGAGACGTTGACGGAAGATGTCACGCCCCATGAGGTTCATTAACCCTTGCACATCTTGTGGTACGTACCAATGATATTGCACGGTAAAACCTTCGGTAATATCGCCCCACCCGTTTACAGAGCCTGGACCTTGATAAGCCACTGGTGCGAAGGGTGTGCGCCAATGTCCAGCGGCATCTTTTCCACGCATATACTTAGTTTCGTTGTCGAACAAGTTTTGATAGCTCATGACACGGTTTAAGAAATAGGCATATTCTTTTTCTTTGCCAAGCTTCTTCGCGGCCTGTGCTATAGCATAATCGTCATAGGCATACTCAAGTGTCTTCGATACTGATTCAGCCTCTTTATCATACGGCACATACCCCAACGCTCGATAGTCGGGCAAGCAATCGTAATGCTCATTCATAGCAGTGGTAACCATAGCTTCAAAAGCACGCTCGTAGTCGAAGCCTTTCACGTCTTTGCATATCATGTCTGACAACACAGAAGCTGCATGATACCCTATCATGCACCATGTTTCATTGCTTGCGAAAGACCAATAAGGCAACATTTTCTCTACGCTTTTGTCGTAATGAGCCAACAACGAATTAGCCACATCAGCCTGCACATCTTGATGCACCAAATTTAAGAGCGGATGAAAGGCGCGATAGGTATCCCATAATGAAAATTCAGAGCGGTTTATAAACCCATTTTCTTGTTCTATATTCTTATCTAACGCAAGATATTTACCATCGGCATCATCGTATACATATGGGCACAAGGCGGCATGATAGGCTGATGTATAGAAGGTGGCTTTTTGCACCTCATCACCCTCAACTACATAGCGTGACAACTCATCGTTCCATCGTTGCACAGCATCACGATGAACATCTTCGAAAGAACGATTGTTCAACTCACGCATATTAACGATACAACCATTTGTGCTGGTTGCCGAGATTGCTGTGCGCACTGTAATTTGTTCACCTTCAGAGGTATTAAAACGTGCTGTAAACAACAGGTTCGGTCCCCAAGCCTCACGATTACTACGAAAACGCGAAGTGTTATATATCACAGGCTTTTTATCTTGATAAATGGTAAACTGGCGGAACGGTTTTGAGAATACCGCTCTGAAATAGATGTGGCGTTCTGGCCCCCACCCTTTCACCAGTTTATAACCTACGATGGTAGAGTCGTTCTCTACACGGATATTCGACCATACACACTTCTGCCATAACGTATGATTCATATCTACTAACACAAAGGCATCACTGCTCTTAGGATATGTAAAGCGCAACATACCACTGCGCACAGCCGATGTCATCTCTGCCTTCACACCGTAGTCGCTTAACATTACACTATAATAACCTGGCGTGGCCACCTCAGCGTTATGCGAGAAACGCGAGCGATAGCCGGTATCAGGGGCATCATCGGTGCCTGGCTGAAGTTTTATTTCCCCCACACCTGGCATGAATAAGAAGTCGCCTAAATCAGGAATACCTGTACCACTGAGATGCGTAAGTGAAAAGCCTTGTATCGAGTTACGCTTCCACTTGTATCCCGACGCGCAGTCGTAAAAGTGCTCATCGGTGTCAGGGCTGATTTGTATGCCACCAAAAGGCACCTGGGCGCCAGGGTATACGTTACCAAAACCATCTGTTCCTACAAATGGATTAACATAGTCGACAGCCGTTTTTCGGCCATCAACATTGTTCTTTTTAGCAGCTGAAGCTGTTAACGTAAGCCCCGACAAGGCCATAAGTATTACAAAAAGTTTTTTCATATCATCAAAAAAAACATATTTGTTTATTACTGTTTGATGTCGCCCATCGCAATTTGGTATTCATGCCACAACGCATCGATGGTGTATTGTTTTCCTAAACATTTTTGTATGGCTGCATCCCACGACCATGTTTCCAACTCGATTGCAGTGCGGTTAAACTTGCGCAAGAAGTTGGGGTCTTTGGTTTGCTGTATCCAAGCCAAGAAATAGCCTGTATAGCGATATCCATTTTTATAGCTACCGCCCTTAGGTCGATCTTGCTCGCCATGAAATCCATCATTGGCTACACGCACAGCATCGGCCATTCCTTCAATAAAGCACCAATTGGTTTTATTCGTGCCATATGAGCCAATGCCGTGAGGCTCGAGCTGAAAGGCATGTGTTAGTTCGTGTAACAACACGCCACGTGTTTCAAAGTCGACCCGCGCTGTATCATTATTCGCAAACGACTTTTGTATGTGGCGGGTGCTATAGAAAATACTCACATTACCGTTTCCACCACCTTTTGCCGAGACGCCATCAACATCTTCTAACGTGTAATGCAACACATTAAAGGCGGGTATGCTGTCTTTCTCTGAATAATAGAGGGTGTTTAACACCTCACGTGCCACCTTATTTATATACGCAGTAGGATTAGGTATGAGCGCATGATAAATCTTCGACCCTTGGCTCTGCGGAGCCTTATCCTCAAACAGAATTTTAGGTATCGAGAAATTTTTCCAACGCTTTGCAGCTACCTGCTGTTTCTTTGTTTCTTTCAGTCAGCCAGCAATGCTTCCATTGTCGGCAGTAAGTTTTGTTGTTCCGCATGAAGCAATAATTGTTGCGACAGATAGTGTCGCCAACACATTTGTTAGTTTCATTAGTGAATTGTTTTTTAATGTTATTAATAAAATGATTTATTTGGTCATTGAGTAAGGTTTGTCAACGGCCGCCAAGCCACGCTTTTTATTGGGCTTACTGCCCATTGTAAACTCGATGGTACATCCATCAGTGAGCATTTTGTGTGTGAGATACAGTTTTGGATAAGGTTTACCGTTTACTTTTACGCTTTGCACATAACGGTTTTTATCACTCACCTTAGGAGCTTTTACCACAATGTGCTTACCATTTTCAAGTGTCACGTTCATGTAAGGAAGATAGGGAGCGCCCAATACATACTGGTCGGTACCTGGGCATACAGGATAGAAGCCTAATGCCGAGAAGATATACCATGCCGACATTTGTCCACAGTCGTCATTGCCACCCAATCCGCGTATATGGTTTCGATACATTTTATTCATAATGGTGCGCATCCATTGTTGCGTCTTCCAGGGAGCCGATGTCCATGCATAGAGATAAGGTATATGATGACTGGGCTCATTGCCATGCACATATCCACCCACAAGACAATCGGCCGTAATATCCTCATTGTCTTTATAGTATTTCTCGGGTAAATCCATGTCAAACAGGTTGTCAAGTTTTTGCACAAACTGTTTGTCACCACCAAAGAGACGAATAAGCCCTTTTACATCTTGAGGAGCAGAGAACGAAAAGTTCCATGAATTGCCTTCAATAAATCCCTCGCTATAGGTCTGATAAGGATCAAGATCGGCTTTAAATGTGCCATCAATACGTCGGGGCGAAGCAAAGCCTACCGTCGTATCAAAAGTGTTACGATAGTATAAGGCACGTTTGGCAAAGATATCTGCTATATCGTTGCGCCCTAAAGCCTTTGCTGCAGCATAAATAGTGAAGTCGTCGTATGAATACTCAAGGGTATTTGATGCAGCTGTTGCATATTTATCGAATGGCGCATAACCATATTTCATATAGTCGCCTACACTCTCATAGTAAGGACAAGTGGCCGTTTCAACCATCGCTTTGAGCGCTGCATCTCTATTAATATCGGCCCCTTTTACAATAGCATCTGACAATACTGATACAGCATGATACCCAGTCATACACCAGCCCTCATTGGCCATAAGGCTCCACACAGGCAATAGGTGATGCACGCTTTGCTGCTGATGGGCTATCATTGATTTAACCATATCGGTATTGCGGCTGGTTTTTAGTAGTCCCAACAACGGATGCTGCGCGCGATAGGTATCCCATAGAGAGAAGATGGTATAATTAGTAAAGTCTTTTGCCTGATGTATATTGCCATCAAGACCACGATACTGTCGATCAACATCCATATATACAGATGGGTTAATCATGGTGTGGTAGAGCGAGGTGTAAAGCATGGCCATCTGGTCTGACGTACCTGTACACTCTATTACATCCAGTTCTTTATTCCATTGCGCATCGATTTCAGCATACACTTGTTCAAACGATTTTCCGCCCACCTCGCTTCTGAGGTTCTTTAATGCGCCCTCAGTGCTCACGGCCGATAGCGCCACTTTCACCACCAGTTCTTGCGATGTAACGTTGTCGAAATTAAAATAGGCCACAATGTCTCGACCTGCAATCTCGGGAAAATTCTCATGCAAACGCAACTTACCCATAAAGCCACGATACTTAGGCTTTTTCATATCGCGGTAGCCATAGCTTTTAATGGGCTTGCTCAGTGTAATGGCAAAATAAGTATAATTGCAATTGGCCCAACCATTGGTGATACGATAGCCGGTGAGCAAGGTGTCGTTTTCTACGCGTATGCTGCTCCACAACACTTTGCCATCATAATTATATATGCCATGCAACATATCAAGAATAACACGCGAGTTGACACCTTTAGGAAAGGTATATTTATGTACACCTACACGCTGGGTAGCTGTAAGTTGAGCACGAACGCCTTCATCAGCAAGCATCACTTCATAATAGCCAGGGGCAGCCTTCTCGGTGTCATGATTAAATCGTGAGCGATAGCCAGCATCGGGATGAGTAGCCGTTCCTGGGTTTAGACGCAAACTTCCAGTTTGCGGCATTAGCATCACATCGCCTAAATCAGAATGACCTGTACCACTGAGGTGTGTATGACTGAAACCTACGATAGTAGGATCAGTATGTTGATAGCCCGCACAATATTCATATACCTTTCCTTGATAACGTCCATCTATGTTATGAGGGATTGTATCGGTTTCAGGGCTAAGTTGCACGATACCAAATGGAGCACAAGCGCCAGGAAACGTATGTCCCATTCCGCTTGTGCCAATCATCGGATTTACGTAAGCCGTCAGCTTCTTGCCGTCAACAGCCGACACCGTTGCCGTACCAAGCGCGAAGAGGGCTATTAAGATTACAACAAATTGTTTCTTCATAGGTTCTAAATGCTATTTATATTTGTGATTTGTGATATGTTTGTATTATATTTTCTGTCAATATGAAGATGTGGTTTGCAAAAGATACGGATTAATATTATTTACTCGTTTCCAGTCCGCTACGCTTAGGACGCTTGTAGCTACGGTAATCATCGAGCGGTATCTCGATATCAGGCTCAGCTAACTCGCCTTCTTGTGGTAAACGAAATTTCATATATCGTATATTTAGGCCACGCTCTATCCACTGACTCTCATAGTAGGTTTGTATGCCCAATATGGTTTGGGTTTGAGCATCTATGCCCTCGGTGTGATATAAATCTTCGGTACGGAACAACACTGGCAACGCGTTGCGCTCTACCATATATGTGGTGTATGTAAAAAGAAAGTTTGAGTCGGTTTTCAGATGCACCACGCCACCATCTTTCAAGAAATGGCGATAACGGTTCATAAAGAAAGTGCTGGTAAGACGTTTGCGAGGATTTTTCATCTGTGGGTCGCTAAACGTAAGCCATATCTCGCTCACCTCGCCAGGCGCAAAGAAGCGATCAATAATCTCAATATTGGTACGCAAGAAGGCAACATTTTTTAATCCCTCTTCTAACGCCTGAGTAGCGCCCGTCCACATACGAGCGCCCTTAATATCTACGCCAATAAAGTTGATATTTGGAAACAGTTTTGCCAATCCTACTGTATATTCGCCCTTGCCGCATCCCAGCTCGAGCACAATGGGGTTGTCGTTCTTGAAGTACATCTCGCGCCATCGGCCTTTCATCTCAAACGGCACGTTGTCGGCTACCGAGAACGGATACTGAAACACGTTCTCGTATCTTTCCATGTCGGCGAACTTCGCCAGTTTTCCTTTGCCCATATATTGGTTTTAATAAATTAATCTTTAGTATATTATCAGTATATTCGAAATACTCAACTTGCAAAGTTAACCATTTATATCCATACTTCAATGACAAGAAACGAAAATTTTGACTCTTCGTATATTTGGTTATTCACCGATAGAAATGCCGCTATTTTCAAAAGGAGTTCTTTTGCATTGCAAAACGAGTCCTTTTGAAGGGCAAAAGGAGTCCTTTTGGATAGCAAAACGAGTCCTTTCAGAAGGCAAAAGGAGTCATTTTGGAATTAGGAATTTTGAGTTTTGAGTTTTGAATTGTTCTCGGCTACGCCTGCGATTTTGAATTATTGAGTTTTGAATTGGTGACGATGGCAATTTGGAATTTTGAATTTTGAGTTTTGAGTTTTTGTTTTAGTACAAAGATTTCAACGATTTACGCCTGCGATTTCATCTGTTTACGATAACGTTATCATCGGCTTGCGATAACGTTATCATCGGCTTGTGATAACGTATTCGTTGAAATTATATTACCACTTGAATATTGAGCCGAGTTTTTGTGTCGTAAAATCGGGTGTAGGATATTGATTGTATATTACAAAAAAGACCTGCATCAGAGCAATGTTGATTGCTCCGATGCAGGTCTTTGCCTTATTTAGTTATTTCTTTTTATTCAATCACTACTGTTGTCCAGCCGTGCTTGTCCTCAACGGTGCCATACTGTATACCACGCAGAGTTTCGTAAAGCTTGGTTGACCATGGGCCCGGCTTCTCACCGAAGTTGTATACCTTGCCTGTGTCCATATCGTCGAGGTGTGAGATTGGCGATATAACGGCTGCTGTACCGCATGCACCTGCCTCCTCGAATGTCTCAAGTTCTTCTTCGGGCACCGGACGACGCTCCACCTTCATACCCAGATCCTCAGCAATCTGCATAAGGCTGCGGTTGGTGATAGAAGGAAGGATTGATGTCGACTTAGGAGTGATGTAGGTGTTGTTCTTGATGCCGAAGAAGTTGGCAGCGCCACACTCGTCGACATACTTCTTCTCCTTAGAGTCGAGATAGAACTCGCTGGCATAGCCCTTGGCGTGTGCTATAGAGTTGGCCTTAAGACTTGCAGCGTAGTTGCCACCCACCTTATATATACCTGTACCGAGCGGAGCAGCACGGTCGTAGTCACGAATGATTACGTACGGATTGCTTGAGAAGCCTCCCTTGAAGTACGGACCTACCGGAGTTACGAAGATGAGGAACATATACTCCGAAGCCGGATGTACACCTACCTGAGCCGATGTACCGATGAGCAACGGACGGATGTAGAGCGTAGCTCCACTCTCGTATGTAGGGATGTATTCCTGATTGAGGCGCACTACCTTCTTCACCATCTCAACGAACAGCTCAGTAGGCAACTCTGGCATCATGATGCCACGGCATGTAGACTGCAAACGTGCAGCGTTGTCCTCTACACGGAACACACGCACCTTGCCGTCAGGACAGCGATAAGCCTTCAATCCCTCGAAAGCCTCCTGACCATAATGCAGACATGTGGCTGCCATGTGCAGTTTCAAATACTCGTCGGAGCATACTTCTATTTCGCCCCACTTACCGTCGCGATAGCAGCAACGTACATTGTAATCGGTCGGCATATAACCGAACGAAAGTTCTGACCATGCTATATCCTTCATAATATTATTATGGTTTTGTTATCTTTCAAGACAAAAGTACGAATAAAAAGGGTTACGTGCAACTATTTCAGACGAAATTTTCTATTTTGCTGCGTTTCCGTCGGTCAGGATTGCCTTCTCGATGTCTTCCTTGTAGTTCAGATTCATCTTGCGATAGATGTCGTGCATGTGTAGCAGACGTTCGGTGAAGCTGCCGAATTCGCGCTGCTCCTGATTAGTCCACTGCACTTCGGCGAGGGCTGCAAGACGTGGCAGCAGTTCCCATTCGAGCTTCTTGGTGTCGGGCACCCACTCTGTCCATATACATCCCTCGGCTCCGATGACGTTGGCTTTCTCGCTGTCGGTGAGTTCGGCAAAAGCAGGATTTACGTCATAAACGCGCTTTATGCTCGGTATGCCGGTTATCTGATTGATGCGTGGATTGGAGAAGTAGAAGTTGGTGATAGGGGCCACTACGGTCTTGTGTCCCTCCTTGGCTGAGCGTATAGAAGCCTTCTGGCTGGTCCAAGCTATCACGGTGATGTCCTTCGACGGTGTTCCGTCGAGTATCTCGTCCCATCCAAGCATCTTGCGGCCACGGGCTTTAATCTCCTTGGCTACTTCGCCCATAAACCACGACTGCAACTGCTCCTCCTTAGAGTGGCCCTCGATGTCCTTCAGTCCGAGAGCGGCAATCTTGGCCTGGCAACGCTCGCATTCCTTCCAGCGCTCCTTAGGACACTCGTCGCCACCTATATGTATATAAGGTGATGGGAAGATGTCCATAATCTCGTTGATGACGTCCTTGGCAAGTTGCAGGGCGAAGGGCTGACCGGCACACATCACTTCGCGAATCACACCGAAGTGGCAGCACACGTCGTACGGACCTCCGGTGCATCCCAACTGCGGATAAGCCGCCAGTGCCGACTGGATGTGTCCGGGCATGTCTACCTCAGGGATTACAGTGATGTGGCGTTCGGCTGCATAGCGCACGATGTCACGTGCCTCGTTCTGTGTGTAATATCCTGACACGGGCTTGCCGTCGTATTCCTTACCGCCAGGCAACACTGTCTGCTTGCGCTTCGAACCAATCTCGGTGAGCAGCGGATATTTCTTTATCTCGATGCGCCAACCCTGGTCTTCGGTCAGGTGCCAGTGGAAATAGTTGATGTTGTGCATTGCGAGCACATCGATAAACTTCTTGATGTAGTCGACCGAGAAGTAATGGCGACCGCAGTCGAGCATGAATCCACGATAGGCAAAGCGTGGTGCGTCGTGAATCTTTGCAGCCGGCAATGCCACCTCTTTAGCTTCGCTCACCATAGGCAGCGCCTTGGCGAAGGTCTGCAGTCCACGGAACACGGCAGCATGTGTGGCACCGTTGAGAGTGATTATTTTCTTTGTCACATTGATGTCGTAAGCCTCGTCGCCACCAGCTACGCTTGCCACGCCCAGACGTATCTGGTTGGAAGCCGAGCGGTCGGTTGCGGTGATGCCGATACCGGTCATAGCCTTGACATACGAAACAAGGAATTCGGCGTTGCGCTTCTGCACAGCGTCGCCTGTAGGATAATAAACTGTGGTGTGGGCATTAATGACGAATGCCGGCTTGGCAACGACTTCTACCGACTGTGGCAATGGTATGACATTCCAGTTACCAGTCTTCACATCCTTTGCCGATACAGCGATGCTGCACAACAGGAGCAACAACGCAAAGAGTTTTTTGGACATAATAGATAGTTTTAAGTATACACAATAAAAATAATGAATACAAAAGTACACAAAAAACTAATATAATGAAAGGAATAATATAGAAAAAACCTCTCCCCAGCCCCCTCCCCCGTAGGGAGGGGAGCGGTATATACAGAAAGCTTGAGTTTTTTAAGCTGTAACAAGCAAACAACTTGAGCATCATCAGCATATTACTCCCCTCCCTACGGGGGAGGGGCCGGGGGTGGGGCTTTGTGGGGCATTGTGGGGCTTATTGTTTTTTTACTTCAACCCCTCAAGTAGCGGCTTCAGTCGTGCGTCGCTTGGGCGCGGAGCGTTGTACTTGTACATACGGCCCTCACGGTCGTAGATGAGGAAGAACGGGATGCCGTTTACGTTGAGCGACTGAGCGAGCGTGCCCTTAGCGTCGATAAGCAGGTTGCCCTCAAGTCCGAGCTGTGCCACCTTCTTCTTCCATGCCTCAACATTAGAGTCGATAGAGATTGAGAGGAACACTACGTCCTCGTTCTGCAAGTCCTTCTCAATAGCTTTCAGGTGAGGTATCTCCTTGATGCAAGGCACACACCACGATGCCCACATGTCAATGTAGACATACTTGCCACGGAACTTTGCGAAGTCCACCTTGTTGCCGTTGAGGTCGTTCAGCACCACATCGGCAGGGAACATATTGCCCGACACTGTAGCCTTACGCTTCTTGAACTCGCTGAGATACTTCTTGTCGAGACCATAGCGCTCGGTGAGCAATGTAAGCTCGCTGAGTCCCTCGTCATAGTTTACGGCATAGCGGAATGTAGTGATGTACTTGTTGAGCAACACATCCTCAATGCGCAGTTTGAGCAATGCGTCCTTCACCGAATTCTCTACAGCCGATATGCGCTCGTCGAGACTGCCTTGCGGCAGCGACGCAAGCACCACACGCGGAGACGAATCGAATGCCGATGACATTGGGCAATCTACAGCCGGAGCTATACGCTTAGCCTCAGCAGCGATGTCTACGCCCACGTCCTGCGGCATACGTCCTGTAGCAAAGCGCAGGTTCTCCATATTCTCAAAGCTGAAGGTCGAAGCCCACAGGCGCAGATACTGGGTTGTAACCGCCGACGGACGACAAACCCGTATCAAGCTGTCGGCAATGGCAGGATAACCAAGCACCAGACTCTTCAGAGCCTCAGCCTGCATTGTCTTGCCCTCCATCCACAGCTGCTTGCTGCGAGCCACACTGACATCGTTAAACGCTACGAGAGCCTTGGTGTCGGCATCGGCCTTGTTGAAGTCGATGTTGCCCTCGGCATCGATAGTCATCGACAGATTGGCTGCATCCTTCTTTACGGTCAGATGTACCGGCACAATGTTCTGACGACGGTTTGCCACAGCCACCACCTTATATATATTATATGGCGAGACTGGTGTATTGGCAAGAATCTTCTGTCCGTTTACCGATACAGAGTCGGGCTGCAACGACGACACTCCTACGGGCATCACGTAGAGTTTCAAGTCGGCAGGCACACTGCCACGTAGCGTGCCTGCTATCTTGACCGACTGCGCCATCATGCCAGCCGAAGCAAGCGTCATGAATGCAGCAGTCAATATTGTTCTTAACGTCATATTTGTATTTTTATTGTTAAGCATTCAGCATTACTGAACACTCGGTTTGAAGATGATAGACGAGATGCGTCCGGCGCAACCCTTGTGTACCTCAACCGGCTTGACATTGGCACTGTTGTCGGTGCGCACGTCCTTACAGTTGTAGATGTAGAAGTTGCCACGCTTGGTGCTCTTGTCGTAAGTACCGACGAGGAGCTGGTCGTTGGTAGCATTCAGATCGACGAATGTCACCTCCTCGTTGCTGCCGAAGTCAATGGCATACTGATCCTTCTGAGGCAATGACTTTGTTGCTACGTCGGGCAGATAGACGTAGATGTGGTTGCCGAGCGCATAGAAATAGCGCTTCTGATTGAACGACACTACAAACGGAGTACCCTTGGCAGGAACAGCAGTGTTGGCATCGGCTTCTATCTTCTGCGACTGGAACTTATCGGTAGTACCAGCCCATGAGTTGCCTGCAATAAACTCCCAGATGTATACTTCGCCTGTCGACTTGTCCTTCGAGAAGGTGTATACCGGCAGATTGTAGTTGGCATCGTAGCCGTAGTTGCAGAACACGGTAAGCAGCTCCTGACCTTCAGGCAGATTGCCCACAGCATCAAATTCGCCGGTGTTCATGTTCTGAGCCTTGGCTACGTTGGTATTGTAGTCAACCAAGTAGGTGTTGGTAGAAACCGATCCCCACATGCTCATCTTCGATGGGATGAAAGCGTCAGCTCTTAGTCCCTTGAAGGTGTCCTTGCTGTACGAGAACATGTACTGCACATTGACATGCACAAACTCGCCGGTGGTCTTGTCGTAGGCGTAAGGTGCGTACGAGTCGGGCAGGAACGACGAAGCGCGGAAAGTCGACGATGTCTCACCGTAGTTGATAGCGGTGATTACGGTAAAGTTGTTCGGGTCGATGACATAGCAGTGGTCGTCGGTCGACACCATTACACGTGTAAGCGACTTAGGCCATGTAATGCTTGCAAGCACGGCATTCACCAGATGGTCTTCCGACACGTCGGGATTCATCTTGTTCAGACAGTGTTCAATCACAATCTCTTTCTGTCCGGCTGCCACCTCCTCAGAAGTGAGTGTCTTGACGAAGCTCAGATTGCCCTTGCCGTCGGCATCGGTCGATGTGATGAGATAACCCTTCTCGAAGGTACGGTTCACATTGACCTTATACTCTATCACCTTGCCCACCTGTCCGTCGGTAACAGCCAGATGAACGTAGTATGTGCCACCCGATGTGAACTGATAGTTGAGCGTAGGCTCGGTGCTCACCTCTTCGAGCTTGCCCTTTGCGCCATTGATGTATGTGCCCACCTGCCACTTGTACTGCAGATTTGAAGCGTCGCCCGAGTACGACACCTGTGGGTCGATGACACAATCATTGCCAAGATACAAGTTGTATTCGGGCATTTCGCTACCGTTTGCGTTCTGTATAGTCAGCGTGGGCAGTTCTCTTGTAGCCTCCGTACTGTCATGGCTGATACACGACACCATACCAAGCGACAGGCTCAACGCGAGGGCTATTGCTGTAAATATGTTTTTTCTTTTCATTTTGTTCGCTTTTTTATTGTTTCACCTCATCAGTTTACAGAAGGCGTCTTCTGCCACTCTATGTCGTCCTTGTGGTCGTTGTACATAGGTATGAGCACATACTTGGTCAGGATAGATTCGTACATGGCAAACGGACCCTGCATGGCCTTGGCCTTGACAAAGTATTCGCCGTAAGCCGTAATAAGCTCGTTGTACACGTCCTTGTTGGCCTTGGGCATAAGCTCATAGAAATACTTGAAGAAGAGCTGTGCGTTCTCAAACGAGTATTTTGGCAGACCCGTATAGGTAGACCACCAGTCGGGACGTTCTGTAATGCGGAAGTCGGAATAGCGCACGGTGAATGTCTTCTGACCTGTAGGACGAAGCTGGTCGTTCATGCCAATCTCAATGCGCAGCTTCTTCTCCTTGGTCTGAATCTCATCGTCGTGACCGCGCAGAAGCATAATCTTCACGGTGTCCTTTGTAGCGTTGGCTGCTATCTCGGCACGGGCGATGGTAAAGTTCACGCCTTCTACCATGTCGGTAGAATCGGCCACCACCTTGATGTCAATCTTGCGGGCTTCGCTCTTGGGCACACCCATAAGCGTCACAGGTATGGCTATCTCGTGCTCCTGTGCAATGTCATAGCCGAAGTTGTAGGTTATTACCGAGTCGGCAGAGTAGTTGCTGTTGGTGTAGTTGAACGATACCGAGTCTATCTGACCCGTATCATACAGCTTATAGTCCTCCTCGCAACTCACAGCCACCACTGCAGTGGCAGCAAGAGCAAGTGCAAATATCTTGTTTTTCATTTTTATTGTCTCCTATTATAACTTTAGTTTCTATAGTTAAATTCGTCTACCGGGATAGGCAGCACGTATATATTCTCGCTTGCCGGAATGGTGCGCAACTCTACGTTCGACTGGATGTCGCGGTTCAGACGCTTCATGTTGTACCATACCTGTCCCTCGCCGAACATCTCCTTGTGATACTCGTTGAATATCATCTCCTTGGTCAGAGTCTTACCGGCACGCAGTGCGGGCAGTCCTCTCGACGAAGTCTCAGCCTGGAAGTATTCGAGCGCCTTGTCATAATTCTTGTCGAGCAGAGCCTCGGCAGCTATGAGATACAGCTCCGACACGTGCAGGATGTTGATGCCGTCGATGCGATCCTTCCAGTCTTTAGGTGCCATCTCACGCTCGTCGAGTGTATAAATGTCGACGGTCTTGTAGAGGTTGACAGTCTGGTTGCCCTTCTTGAACCACTGCAGACGGAAGTCCTGCGATGTGGCATCGATGTCCTGGGCATAAACCTTGTCGTAAGGCATCGGATGGCTTACGCCCGACTCGTCGGTGTAGGGATTGAACGAGTGGAACGACTGGAAGGTGTACAGATAGCTCTTCACGGTCTGCAGATAGCTTGTAGAGTAGAGTCCCCACAGTGTCTCGCGGTCGGACAGTTTGCCGGCGAAGACATTCTGCACCTCGTTAGGCTCTACCAACGGGAACTTCTTGCTGTCGATGACCATCTGTGCATACTTGGCAGCATTGTCCATGTCGCCCTGCATCCAGTATACCTTGGCAAGCATGCCGAGCACTGCGTAATAGTTGCAGTGGGTCTCGCGGAAGTTCTGGAACTTGAAGTACTGGCCGTTGTTGCGCGGATAGACGATTGCATCCTTCTCCTCAGCGAGCAGCTGCTCAGCCTCCTGGAGGTCCTTGATGATAAGGCTGTACACCTCGCCCACCTTCTTAAACTCATTTATCTTAGCCTCATAGGTAGTGGTGTAAGGAATGCCACGCTTCGTAGGGTCGGTTGAGCAGAACAGGCGCAGCAGGTCGAAGTGCAAATAGGCACGCACAGCCAGCATCTCACCCTTGTAGAGATTGTAGAGCGGGAAATCGGCTTTCTGCTTCTCCTGAAGATTCTTCAGCACGTTGTTGGCGTAGCCGATGGTCTGATAGGCTGTAGCCCAGATGCTTGCCAGACGGTTGCGCAGATAGTCGTCGTCGTTATACTGATACTTGGCGAGGGCGTCCGAGCCTAATGCGTCGTTGCTGTTAGCCAAGTCTTGCGCCATCACGTCGGTAAGTCCCCAATAGAGATCCATGCCGTAGAGCGAGCCCGACTGCATGGTGCCGTACACTCCATATATGGCAGCCTCAAATCCGGCAGGAGTCTTAAACTGGTCGGCTTCAAGATTCTCGCCTTTCGGACGAACATCCAGGAAGTCGTTGCACGATGTAAGAGCGGTGGTGCCCAGAAGGAGGGCAAACGCCAGTCGTGCTATATGTTTGTTGAAATGTGTCTTATACATTATAATATATGTTTTATTGTTGCAATATATTTATATGGTATCCCTATTGCCAGCGGCTTAGAATGTCAGACTTGCCGACATGTTGATGCTGCGGCTGAATGGGTAAGATGTACCACGCTCGTACTTGGCGGATGTGATGCGGAAGAGATCCTCGGTGCCGATGCCCAGATACATCTTCTGGATGTGCAGCTTCTTGAGGAATGTCATCGGGACGTTGTACTGCAAGTAGAGGCTTGAGAGCCACAGCTCGTCGTCCTTCTCTACGAAACGATCGGTATATACGCTTGTGTTGCCAGTTGCCTTAGCAATGTCGATGTATGGCTTCACGTCGCCCACGTTGGTCCAGCGGTCGGTGAATGCACGCACGTCGCAGTTCTTGCGTGGGTTGACATTCTCAACCTTCAGGGCACGTGTAGAGTTGTACATCTCGCCACCGAAACGATATGAGAAGCTTGCTGTGAGCGAGAAGTTCTTGTACTGCAACATTGACGAGATGCTACCCTGCAATGTTGGGTTGGTATCGCCACACGACACCTGGTCCTTCGAGTCGTACTTGTAGGTGTAGCTACCGTCCTTCTTGATGAATATCTCGTTGCCGGTAGCGGGGTCGATACCTGCCGAGCGCACAGCATAGATTGCCGACGGCGACTCGCCCTCACGATACTGGAACAGTGGCGACGACGAAGCAATGTTGGTAGAACCGTCTGAAGAGGTAAATCCTGATGCGTTCTGCTCGTTCATACGCTTCATGGCGTCAGAGATGTTGTTGATGGTGGTCTTCGAGTGCAGGCCGTTTACCGAGAGGCTCCACTCCCAGTCTCTTGTCTTGATAATCTTGCCCCACAATGAGAACTCGATACCGTTGCTGGTCTGCGAACCGAGGTTAGCCTTCACGCTTGTTGTTCCTGATGATGGCGGAAGCGAACGGTCGATGAGCATGTCGGTGGTCTTCTCGTTGTACACGTCGAAGTTGACGTTCAGACGGTCGCCGAACAATGAAGATGTGATGCCGACGTTGAGCTTCTTGGTAGTCTGCCATTTAAGGTCGGGGTTGGCCATACCCATAGGTATTGCGCCCACTCCGGTGTACGACAGATAGTCGCTGTTGTACTTGTATGTGGTCACGGCCTGATATGAGCTGAACTTCACGCTACCTGTGTAGCCGTAGCTGCCACGCAGACGCAATGTGTTAATCCAGCCAAGCTTCTTAGCGAACTCTTCATTATGAATGTTCCATCCGGCACCTACCGACCAGAACGGAGCATAGCGGTGGTCGCTACCGAACTTTGACGAACCCGAAACACGGTAAGAGCCGTCGAGCACATAGCGGTTCTTCCACATGAAGTTGGCTGCAAGAAATCCACCCAAGCTTGCCGAGAGGTCCTCGCTTCCCGACGGTTTGCCGCCGTCAGGATAAGTTGTGGCGTATGCAATGTCGTTCTGCTCGTCGCTCAGGAAGCCTGTAGCAACGAGTGTGCTTGATGTCGACTTCGAGCGCTTTATCTCACCACCAAGGTTGAGGGTGAGCATGGTGCCGTCATTGTCGAAGTTGTGGATATAGTTGCCCACGAGCTTGGCAGCCCACTGGTCGGAACCGGTGTTGCCGAGTGTGTACTTGCCCTTCTGCGAAATGTTGGTCACGTTCTTGAAGTCGTGCGAGTCGGGCGAGCGGAACACGTCCCTTGTGCCACGGCTTGTATTGTACGATCCCTGGGCTGTAATGAAGAAGTTTGGCTTGATGTTGTAGCGCACGTCGAGCGAAACCTGCTGTGTGCGCGACTGCGACTTGTCGAAGCTGCTCAACGATGCCTCATACAGAGGGTTGTTCATCTCGTACGACAGCTCTGAGCGCAGGTTGCCATACTGGTCGTAAGGCGAATCGTAGGGGTTGCACTCCAAGTAGCTTGAGAACGAGCCGTACTTAGACGAGTTGGTGTTGAGCTGGTCGTGCGAGGCACGGAGTGTGATGACGAGGTTGTTTATGGCTGTATACGAAAGGTACACGTTCATGCCATAGCGTGTACGGCCGTCGTCCTTCATCACACCCTGAGTGTTCTGATAGTTGGCGTTGACGTTGTAGTCGAGACCCGAACCGCGTCCTGAAATAGAAAGTGAATGGTTGTGCGAGAAGCTGTTGCGTACGGGCTTCGACTTCCAATCGGTGTCGATGCCGCTTGTCACCAAAGCGAGTTTCTCAAAATAGCTCTCGTCGAGCTTGCCTGTCTCGCTCTTGTAGAGTCCGGCACGCTTCTCAAGCTCCAGCTTCTGCGCTGCGTTACAATAGTCGTAGCTGCTCAGGTCGGCAAAACTCAACTGAGGAGTTACGGTATAGCGAATGCGTACGGGCGACTGGCTTACGCGCTTGCGCTCGATTACGATAACGCCGTTGGCAGCGTTCTCACCGTAAAGTGCTGTAGCCGAAGCGTCCTTAAGAATGTCTACACGCTCAATGTCGTTGATGTCCATGTCGTAGAGTGCCTGAAGGCTCTGCTCCACACCGTCAATCACGATAAGCGGTGCGTTGAGTCCCACCTCATTGCTTGTAGAAAGCGATGTGGTGCTACGTATTACGAGGTCGGGCACTGCGTTAGGGTTAGAACCCGCAGCATTGTTCTGCGCAATATTCAATGACGGGTCGAGAGTGGCAAGTGTCTGCAAGATGTTGTTAGGCGCAACCTTCATAATCTCGTCGCTTGTAACAGTCTTGGCAGCACCGGTGAAGGTCTGCTTCTTACGTGTGAAGTAGCCGTTGACCACAACGTCGCTAAGAGTCTTGGAGTCGCGCTTCAACACGACCTTCATCTCATGACCCGCTGTCACAGTCTGGGTCTCCATTCCGATGTACGACACCTGCAGTTTCTGTTTCTTCAATTCTACTGACTTGAAACTAAATCTACCGTTTACGTCTGTGATAGTAACTACATTTGCGCCCACGATTCTCACCTGAGCACCGATGAGCGGTTCGTTGTCATCCGCAGAATAGACTACACCGCTAATGCTGTTACTTTTTACCTTACCATCATTAACCACAACAGTCACGTTGTCTTGAGCTTGGGCAGTAGTGGGAGAAACCATTCCCCCTAATCCCGCCAAGCCGATGGCGAACAATACTTTCTTTTGCATTGGCTGATTTTATTAGTTTATACTTTAATGTTTGCAAACATTATACAAAACCTGCTTAAAACAATAATAAAAGTCAACAATTTTTAAAAATAAGGTACATTTTTATGTAGAAGAGGTAGCCGTTGGCTTTAAGTGGCATAGACGAGGTATTGCGAAATACTCAATTATTTGTATGTTTCGTAAACATATTTGAGTATATTTTACCTTTTCTAAAATTATTTTCGTACTTTAGTAAGCGTATTTACTTATTTTATGATAATATATAGCAAAGAATGATGGACGATATATTGAAACAGATAAAGGCTGGCGAGGTGTCGGGGATGCAGTTCAAGGAACGCATTCTCGACAAATATGATATTGCCTGTGAGTTAGTGGCGTTCAGTAATTCACAGGGCGGCAAGTTGGTAGTTGGTATAAAGGATAAGACTGGAGAAATCAATGCCTTGTCGTATTCTGAGGTACAAGAAACTACCAACTTATAGAGTGATATTGCTTCAGAAAACGTAGTGCCATCCATTCTGATAAAGATAGATACTGTTGAGGTCGAGGATGGCAACTTGGTTATTGCTACTGTGAAGGAAGGACTCAATAAGCCTTATCATGATAATAAGGGAATCGTATGGGTGAAGAATGGTGCCGACAAGCGTAAAGTGTTCGATAATGCTGAACTTGCAGAAATGATGACCGACTGCGGTAGTTTTGCACCAGACGAGGCAGGTGTTAGGGATGCAACTATCAACGACCTTGATGCAACGACTATCAAGCAGTTTCTTGGCAACCGTTTTGAAAGAGTGTTGGAGAAGAAAGGCTTAATAGGTGACGCTTTTAATGAAGCATCACTTGATATGATATGCTCTGCCATAGCTAAGGGGCATGACTGTGAGAAGATACTTCGCAACCTGCGATTTATCCGTCCCGATGGTACACTGACCGTTGCTGCCATGCTTCTATTTGGCAAATATACCCAACGCTGGATGCCAATGATGACAGCCAAGTGTATCTGTTTTGCTGGCAACAGTGTTGGCAGCAAGGTGTTCCGTGACAAGGTGAATGATGCAGATATGGAGGGGAATCTGCTTCATCAATATGACACTATCATGGATTTCTTCACTCGTAACCTACATAATGTGCAGGTGGGAGATGAATTCAACAGCATGGGTAAGTTGGAAATACCTTATACCAGTTTGGTTGAGTTCACTGTAAACAGCCTTGTACATCGCTCGTTGAACATGAAGGCCCCTGTTCGCATTTTCATTTTCGACAATCGTGTTGAGATTCACAGTCCGGGTGCATTGCCTAACGGACTCACTATTGATGACATCAAGGCTGGAACTTCCATGCCTCGCAATATGTTCCTTTTTAACAATGCTATATACTTGCTGCCATACACTGGTGTAGATAGTGGCATCACTCGTGCACTGGACGAAGATATCAATGTCACGTTTATGAATAATGACAAGGCACAGGAATTTGTCATCACAGTTTGGAGAGGAGAAAGTAACCAAGTCGAAGACTTAGATACCAGACTTAGACACTCTGACACCGACTTAGATACCAGACTTAGACACTCTGACACCGACTTAGACACTGGACTTAGACACTCTGACACCGACTTAGACACTAAAAGGGTAACATTGACGAACAAGGAAAAGGATATTGTAAACTTCTGTTCCGTACCTCGTACAACCAAAGAGATACTTGACAGAATTGGTGTCAGTATGCATTCCAAGAATCGTGAACGTTACATCACCTCCCTTGTTGCAGCCGGATATTTGCAGATGACTAATCCGGATAATCCTACGGCAAGCAACCAGAAATACAAGAAAGTAACAACAAAGTAGAAAATAAAAATGATGGACTCCTTATATCGAATGTTGGGGGAATGAAAGAAAAATCGCTCATATCTTGCTTTTTTAGGGCAAAGATATGAGCGACTTAGTATGAAGTAAAAGACAAGGCTACTCCAAAATCTTTTTAAACATTACATCAAGATAATTATCATCATGTTGGAATATCACATGGCTATCAGTAAACTCTGGACGGGAAGCCCAAAAACTTACATCTTTATAATCAGTATTGCTGACAATATAACTATCCAAAACAATATCCGGGTCACCGAGTGACGGCTGCACTTCTTCTTGCAATTGTCGGAACAATTGAATCTTAGGATCTTTTAATCCTTGCAAATTTCTAATACCCTTTGGGTCGATGAAGGTTACATGCTGTTTCACTCCGTCGTTTACCCAAAGAATGAAATCTGGATAAAAATTGCTGGCTTCAAAGAAACCTATGCCTTTACGACTTTCGTTGCGAAGCAAGTAGACATCCTTACCTTTCAGCGTATCCTCTTTATGCTCATTGTAGTATTTACGCACATGCTTTACAAATGTGCTTTCTCCAACATTGAGTCCCACGGGTGATATTTTAATAAGCGGTTCATTAGTATCTTTATCCACAAGAACCCGCTTGCCAGTGCTGTCCTTCTCTGTAAGACATAGCAATGGATAATATATGTGCTGGTCAAAGCGTAACGCCTGAATCCATGGAGCTTCAATGGCAAAATCCTGTTCAAAATGTCCAGACTGAATTTGTTCGTTCAGTTCTTTTAATTTTTCAATCCACTACTGTCCCGTTAAAGTGGACTAATTGCTCTTTGAATTAATTGAAATACAGTCTTTTGCAAGAGATTTCAAGGGTGCGACGATTTAATCTACCTTCTTTGGCAATTTACTTGAAGTCTTTTCTATTTTTTCTCGTTGCTTGCCACTCTGCATTCCACTTTCTTTACGTCTTCAGCAGGAGAGGAAGGTTTTCAGGGCTTATACAACATTGTCCGAGCATTTGCTTAATGCATAGATTCGCTGTCTAACACAATCATTTTCGTGAGGTCACGAAAATGATCATACATGTTGGTATTCAGCATTATGCTTCCATGCCCTATGGAGGAGAATTCACGCATAGTCTTATTCTTTATTCAACAACACTCTTATTTCCTTATCAAAATCAGAGTCAATGCGTCGCGTTTTATTGAATCTTTGTTGCCCATTGACGAAAACGAGTGACTTTCAGAGAAGTCACACGGTAGCCAACGGCAATAATGGCATCAAGAGAGAAGAAATCTACGTTATGGGTTTGCGTCTTTTCCTCTATTGCGCCGTGCTTAGTGGTTATTTCCATTTTGGAAACAACCACTTTCTTGTCCAATTCTCCCTCATCAAAGATGTTCTTTAGATGTTTGCTTATAGCAGGAACCCCAACTCCAAAGAGTTGTGCCATAGCCTTTTGCGTACACCAAAGTGTTTCATCCTTGATAACAACCTGCACTCTGCCGTCGGCATCAGGCATGTTGTAGAGAAGAAACTGTATTTCGTTACTCATGTCACTTCTTTTAACTTAAAAAGCACCAATCACCCGAATAAATATTCAGATGATTAGTGCTTTATATATTGACAATCAATCTGTCTGATTAGTCCTGGATGTCCCAACCTACAGCCGATGCACCGAGCACAGCTGCTGATGAACCTTCGAGACCGCTAACGAGGAACTTGGCCTTGCCCTTGAAGATGTTGAGCACTGTCTCGTCGTAAGCCTTCTTGATAGGATTCATGATGAGATCACCAGCCTTTGTGAGTCCGCCGAAGAAGATGAAAGCCTCAGGTGAAGAGAAAGCTGCGAAGTCGGCGCAAGCCTCACCGAGAATCTTGCCTGTGAACTCGAAGATTTCGTTGGCAATCTTATCGCCCTTGCCAGCTGCCACAGCAACATCGTACGATGTAATCTTCTCTGGATCGAGCTCGCGCAGCAATGAAGGCTCGTCGCTGTTGGCGAGGAACTCGCGTGCCGAACGTGCAACACCGGTAGCCGAGCAATATGTCTCAAGACATCCCTTGCGACCGCAACCGCACTGACGACCATTCTCCTTAACGATAACGTGACCAAGCTCGCCTGCGAATCCGTCACATCCGTATACCAACTGACCGTTGATAACGATGCCTGAACCTACACCTGTACCGAGAGTGATAACGATGAAGTTCTTCATACCGCGTGCTACGCCGTATGTCATCTCGCCGATAGCAGCAGCATTGGCGTCGTTGGTAAGAGCTACAGGAATGCCGAGCTTGTCAGAGAAAAGCTTTGCCAAAGGCACAACACCATTGCGTCCCCACTCGAGGTTAGGAGCAAACTCGATAGTGCCGTTATAGTAGTTGCCATTGGGCGCACCGATACCCATAGCCTTAATCTTATCTATGCCACCGACCTGGTCGATGATAATCTTCAGAGCCTCAATGGAAGCATCGACATAAGCCTCAACATTGTCGCCATAGCCCTGAGTCTTGATAGCAGTAGTGGCCTTGATGTCGCCACGGCTGTCAACAATACCGAAAACTGAGTTTGTACCACCGAGGTCCAAACCGATTACATAGGGTTTAAGAGAATCTTCTGTCATAATGATTTTTGTTATAATTGGTAAATTAATATAGTTATGGTTAGCGAGCGCACACAACTCAATGGTGCACACTACATTATGGCAAAGGTATTAAAAATGTTGTAAAACAACAAAGTTTTAAGTATAAAATTTGTCTATATCGCATAAAATTACGAATTTTGCAAGCGTTATGCAATTTCCTATTCAATTAGATATTTTAGACTTTGTATTCAAAGGAATACTCATAGGCATCATGGCTTCGGCGCCAATGGGGCCGGTCGGAGTGCTTTGCATACAACGCACGCTTAACAAGGGGCGCTGGTATGGATTTGTCACAGGCATTGGCGCTTGCGTAAGCGACATCATATATGCACTGTTCACTGGTCTTGGCATGAGTTTCATGATGGACATAGTGGGCAACGAACGCAACCGTTTTCTGTTGCAGATAAGTGGAAGCATCGTTCTGCTGCTGTTCGGTATTTATTGCTATCGCTCCAATCCTACAAAGAACATGCATCAGAGCAACAAGACGCAGAAGGGCACTCTCGTACACAACGGCATAACAGCTTTTCTGGTGACGCTGTCCAATCCGCTCATTATTTTTCTCTTTATATTCCTTTACGCACAGTTTGCCTTCGTTGTGCCCAACCGCCCCATTGAGATGTCGGTGGGATACGTGAGCATCGTGGGCGGTGCTATGCTGTGGTGGTTCGGACTGACATGGCTCATCGACAAGGTGCGCGGCAAGTTTGACAACACCGGCATCCTGCTCATCAATCGTGTCGTGGGCTGCATAGTGGTAATATTCTCGATCATCATGCTGCTCGGAACTGTGTTCAACCTTTATAAATTGCCTTATTAAAAATATGTTTATAGCCCAAGATTTACGCAAGAAGAGCACTGCCGAATTCGTGCTCTATATGTGGCAGGTAGAGGACATCATACGCGCTTATGGTTGTCAGCTGTCACGCATCAAGAACGAATACATTGCCCGATTTGCCGACTATACCGACGAGCAACGCGAAGAAATGGTTGACTGGTATGGCGACCTCATCACGATGATGAACTCGGAGGGCAAGCGCGAGAAGGGTCACCTCACTATCAACCAGATTGTGGTGAAGGACCTGAACGACCTGCACAACCAGCTGCTGCAAAGTTCTCGTTTTCCCTTCTACAACGCCGAATATTATAAGGTGTTGCCCTTCATCGTCGAACTGCGCAACCGTGGCGACAAGGATGTGAGCGAGATTGAGACTTGCCTCAACGCCCTCTACGGCACTATGATGCTGCGCCTGCAGGGCAAGAAGATAAGTCCCGACACCGAACACGCCGTCAAGGAGATTTCCACCTTCCTCGGTATGCTCAGCGACTATCACATCAAGGACAAGACCGAGGGTCTGCGTTTTGACGACGACGAGGAGTTCTAAAGCGTCAGACACTACACAACACACGCCCTGTAAAGGCTAAAGTACACATTATAGGAGGCTATGGCGTCCCCGCCGTAGCCTGAGCAATAAAACAGCGCAAACCAAATGAGGGAGTAACATCCTAACATTTGAAATGCCAACCAACTGCTCAGGCTACGACGAGGACGCCGTAGCCTCCTATTTTTTTACACTGATTGTCTTTATCAAGAGTATGGCACCACGACAGTCCAGATGTTCCACTTGATACATGTTGCCACTTCTTCGCCGGCATAGTAGCGGTTGGCTCCGCAGTAGGTGCCATCCGAATACTTCTTGTCGAGTCCCCACGGGTCGTGAATCTCAAACCATGTCTTGCCGTTCACTACACGATAGCCCTTGATAAGTAGGAAATGGCCCGAGCCGTCACTATAATATTTATGTGTGTGATACTCCTTCGACACGGCTGTCTGAACGCTGAGGTTGGCGCTGTTGAGGCATACTATGCACAGATTGTTCTGCTCCAGGAGCTGGCGCACCTTATTTATAAAGCCTTCAGTGGTAGCTCCATCGAAGTTCCAGTAGTATGCGTCAACGCCATTACGCTGCAAGTAATTGACAATATCGCGCGGATACCACCACGTGCCACCGTCTATTTCGCTATGCACGGCACTGTTGCGAGTGTCCTCTACGGTGCCCGCAAACTGCGGATTGCGCCACTTCATAGCCATCGTAGCGCATGCCGGACCGCAATTCACATCGGAATAAGGTCCTGTATGCTGCTGTTGCAGATAATAGCCTTGGTCGGAAGTGCCGTTGTTCGACCACCAATAGCTCAGGAAATTGCCCATACCATACCGGGCTGTGTAGTCGTTGTTGGTCACCACAACGTGCCAACGTGTCTTGACCGTATAGTCGGCATTAGACACGGTGTACAATACCATGTCGTTGAAGTTCAACGTATTGGCACCGCTTTGCTGCACGACGCGGTTGATAGAAGCCTGCGCACCGTCCGAGACGGTAAACTCCGGCACAAGCGCCGAGCCGTCCGTCACGTCGTCGGGCAGCCTGACGGTAATGGTATGCGTAGCGGCATCGATTGTAGTCTTGGCATCTTCGTAGCCCTTTATCTTATACGTCACGAAGTCGGTTTGCTGCGGTTGCAGCTCGTCGTCGTCCGAACAGCTCGCCACACACGCCAGCATCACCACCAGCCACACGTACGAGCACAAGCTCTTGAATCTTGTCTTTTCCATAACCTTACTTATTCTTTAGTGTAACCTTCGTTCTGCTCCATGTCAGGATTGAACGTAAACTCATCACGACTTATAGGCAATACGCACTTATAGTAGTTCCAGTCGATTTCTTCGGGAGCGTTGGGCAGGTGCTTACCGCCTCGGCGTACTATCTTCTTGCCATTGCGCAGAAGGTCGAAATAGCGATGTCCCTCACCAACGAGTTCCTTGGCGCGCTCGTCGAGAACGCGGTCGAGCGTGAACTCAGCGTAGCTTACGGAAGCGTCAGGATTGGCTCTTCTCACGATATCGTTGAGGTAATCGAGTGCCGGCTGGCGCAGTTCGCCACCTGCCTTCAGTCCTGCCTCGGCGGCAATGAGGTAGACTTCCGACAGACGTATTACGGTATAGTTGTTGTCGAACGACGGAGAGTTGTAACCGTTCTCGCCCGGATACTTCAGCAGTAGATTATAGTACTGGTGGTCGCCACCGTCCTGATAGGTTGCAACGAGCTGGTTGCGCACGTCGGCAGGGTCGCTCTTGAGTTTCTGTGCGAAATCGTCGGTCAGCACAACGGCTGCATATCCCCACCAGTGCAGCATATACGACAGTCCGTCGCGACCTGGATTGGATGTTGCTGTGTTAGAAACCTGGAACAAAGCCTCTGCTCCGAACTTGTTGCCCCATGCATACATGTCGGCATAGTGGGCGTTGTCAACAAGATAGTACAATCCCGTCGACTTCAAGTCGTTGATGAGCATGTCGGCAGTGCCGAACGCTTCCTTGTTCATTCCGCAATACAGATAGGTGCGGGCGAGCAATGCGCGTGCTGCATAGGAATTGAGATGTCCGTCGTTGCGCGAATTTGAGAGCAGCGGAATCGCCTCCTTCAGCTTGTTGATGATATATTCGTAGCACTCTGCCACGCTGCTGCGAGTCGACGTTTCGCCATAGCCTATGGCGTGATCGAGCAATGGCACGCCGGGCGAAGCGCCGTTGTCCTTGGCATAAGGATAGCCATACAGTCGCGTAAGGTCGAAATAGCAGAGGGCTATTGCGGCAAGTGCCTCGCCACGATAGTTGGCAAGTTCGGCTTGCGTAGCGTTCACCTTGCCGTCGTCGATGGCCTTGATGACGTTGAAGGCGTTGCGCACGATGTAGTATGGACGGCCCCACAGTCCGCCGCTGTTGGGCACCGAAGCCGTGTGATCGAAGAAGTAGAAGGAGTAGCCCTGACGTCCTCCCGACCACGATGTGGGCTGCATGCAGTCGCCCTTGATGTCGCCATAGAGGAACATCGACAAATCGTAGTAATAGACCGACGCCATGAGCGAGTACAATCCGTTGACGGCGTTCTTCACGTCAGACAACGTTGTTATGGCCTCCTTGGTTGTTACCTGGTCAGACGGTGACTTATCGAGGAAGTCGCCTGTGCATGATGACATAAACAGAGCCACCAGCAATGCGGCAAATATGTTTTTCTTCATAGTGTTGCGTTTTTAAAGTCCAATTTCCAAACCGAATGAGAATGTCTTGAGAGGTGGGATTTCAAATCCCACAGTACCCATGAGTTCGGGGTCGTACTGTGTGTACTTGGCCCATGTAAGGAGGTTGCTGCCCGAGAAGTATACGCGTGCACGGCTCAGTCCGAGCTTCTTTATCCACGAGTCGGGAGCGTTGACTCCGAGCACGAGGCTCTTCAGTCGCAGATGGTCGGTGCTGTGTATGCCACGCGACGAGTGCCACCATCCGCCGTAGTTCTGTCCGTAGACATAGCGCGGAATGTCGGTCTGGTCGCCCGGCTTCTGCCAGCGGCGGCGCAGCTCGATACTCTTTGGCGCTGTGGCGGACTTGCCGTCGTCCTGAAGTGCCCACATTGCGTCGTCGTAGCTGTGGCCTCCGAGCGAATAGGTTAGATTGAACATAAGGTCGAAATACTTGTAGCGGAACGTGTTGCCGATGCTTCCGCTTACGGTGGGATAGATGTTCTCCAGCGGCACCATTACCGCATCGTTGGGGTCGTACACCTTTTCGCGCGAGCGCACTCCGTCCTTCTCGACGTTGGAATAGTACATAGGCAGACCGTTTTCGGGGTCAACGCCGGCATATTCGCGCAGACAGATGGTGCCGAGCGAGTAGCCTTCCTTCACGACGTAGTAGTTGCCGGTGAAGTATTGCGGCACGTCGGCGAGCTTGAGCACCTTGTTCTTGTTGTGCGTCATCATGAACGTCGAGGTCCATGTGAAGTCCTTGTTGTCGATATTGGTAGAGCGCACCTCAAGCTCGAATCCCGTATTGCGCATGCGTCCGATGTTGTCCATGATAGAGCCGAAGCCTGTTATCGGGTCGACCATCTTGCTCATGAGCAGGTCGCGGGTGTCGCGGGTATACCAGTCGAATGTGATGTTGAGCCGGCGGAACAATGTGAGGTCGAGACCAACGTTGAGTGCGTAGTTCTTTTCCCAGCTGAGCTTGTCGTTGCTGAGCGTGCTTTCCACCATAGCCGGAAGGTCGTTGTACTTGTAGGTTACGTCATACATTCCGTTGTACGAATAGAGCGACGACGGGATATTGCCGTTGACGCCGTAGCTGAGTCGTATCTTGCCGTCGGTGAGCCAGTTCTCGCACGACTTGAGGAACTTCTCATGCGAGAAGCGCCATGAGCCAGATATAGCCCAGAAGTTTTCCCATCGGTTGTCGGGATGCAGACGTGACGAACCGTCGCGACGGAAACTTGCCGAGAGATAGTAGCGTGTCTTGTAGTCGTAGTTGGCACGGAACACGTACGAGAGCATAGCGTCGCCCGAAATGTAGTTGCCAATCTCTACCGGCGTAGATGCCACGTTGAGCACATTCTTCTTGTCGGTGGCATAGTTCTTTGCCTCGGCAAAGGCGTAGTCCTTGTCCCAGCTGTGTATTTCGTAGGCTGCAAGCACGTCGACAGAGTGCTCACCGAACTTGGCGGCGTAGTTGAGTCGGGTGTTGCTGTTGTAGGTAAGGTTCTCCACACGATAGAAGTCGCCCTGTCCGTTGGGGCTTCTGCCGTCGGAACTTTCGGGCGAGAAGTAGCGGAACTCGTTGGTGTTGATATAGTCCACATTGAATACTGTAGACAGTCGCAGACCCTTCAATATGGTGTAGCCAGCCTCAGCCGATGCGAAGGTGCGTGCTATTCGGCTGCGGTGGGTATTTATCTCGTTCTCTTCAACAAGGTTCATGTAGTTGAGTTCCTTGACGCTTTTGTTGTACGATCCGTCCTCGTTGTATATGGGCACCGACGGCGTGAGCGCAAACTTGAGCGCATGCATAGGGTTGCTATAGTACTGTGCTCCGGGCAGCGGCTTCTCCTTGGTGAGCGAGAAGATGCCGCTCAGAGCGAGGTCGAAGTTCTTGTATTTGTTGTTCACGTTGAGATGGCCGCTGTATCGTTCAAAACCCGAGTTGCGTGCCACACTCTCCTGATTGGTATAGTTGACCGATGCGGCGAAACGTGTGTTCTCGCGGCCGCTCATTACGGAGAAGTCGTAGTTCTGCTGCAACGCTTTTCTGAATAGAGCCTTCTGCCAGTCGGCATAGCCTCCAGCCGGACGTGGGGCGTAATTGTCGATTATCTCCTCGGCATGTTCCTCAGCCCACTCCACAGTCTGGCCCGCATCGATATTGGCATTGACAAAACCCTCAAGCACCAGGTTGCGTCGCTCCTCGCCTCCCATTGTCGGGCGGTAGCGATAAGCCATGTCGCTTATGCCGAAACTTGCCTTGAGATTGTATGTGGTCTTGCCCTGCGCGGCCTTCTTGGTGGTGATGAGCACAACGCCGTTGGCGCCACGTGCACCGTAGAGCGAGGCTGAAGCGGCATCCTTAAGGATTGTCACGTTCTCTATGTCCGACGGATTGAGGGTGCTGAGTATGCCGAAGCCGCCCGAGTTCATGCCGTTCGACGAGAAGTTGCCCGACATGATGGGCACGCCGTCGAGCACATAAAGCGGCTCGTTGGAAGCCGAGAGCGAACCTATACCGCGTATGCGCATGGTAGAATTGGCGCCCGGCGTTCCGTTGCCTGTGCTGATGGCAACGCCCGAGAGGTTGCCTTCCATCATCTGCGCAAGCGAGATTACGGGCAGGTCTTTCTGCTTCTCGACACTCATTACCGATGCCGAACCCGTGTAGGCACCCTTCTTGATGTTGCCATAACCGGTCACAACAACTTCGTTAAGTTCCGAGATGTCGTCGTCGAGCTGTATGGTCTTCATCTGCGTAGAGCCATGAACGGTGATACGATACGACACCATACGCATACCAATCATGCGGAATTCCAGTTCGTACACTCCGTTTTTGGGTACGGGCAGCGCATATCTGCCGTTGATGTCGGTAAGGCATATTCTGTCAATCGACTTCACCGACACGGTAACGCCCGGCAACGGGTCGCCATTACTATCAGTCACCATACCCTTGATTTGGTAAATCGTCTGTTGCGCTTTCTGCACAGCGAGTACATCGTTTGCCACCTTATTAGCCGAAACACCAACCGGTGCAGCCAACAAAGACGCCACGATACACATCAATACTTTGTCGTTCATAGGCAAGAAATCGTTTATGGTTCGTATTCAAAGAGTTTTCATACAATAATCTGATTGGCTATCATTAATAACTTGACATAAATCGCATTAAAAATTTGAAAGAATAGAATCAGAGGTTTGACACGTTCAAAATTACAAAATTAATTACACAATATAACATAACTTATACGTTATTCTATTAAATTCGCATAAAAAGATGTATAAATCTTTCAGTCTGCAAGCTCGTATAGGCTCTACACCTTATTATATTATATATATTGACAAAACCATACGAAATCATTCGCCATATTTCTATAATTAAGATTCATCCGAAATATGGAGTGTTACGACTGTTTTCAATGAAGACCTGACTGTAGGAGGTTATGGCGTCCTCGCCATAACCTGAGCAAGCAGCTATGTGAAAAATCAACAATAAGAAAGTGTCGGCAGTCTGCTCAGGCTACGGCGGGGACGCCATAGCCTCCTACTATTTGCATTGCCAATCCACTATGAAACTTGAACTTCAAATATGGTCACCCCAAATGCCAGATGAAGCAAATCCATCGGATTTTCAAAAGGAGTCCTTTTGGCTTGCAAAACGAGTCCTTTTGGAGGGCAAAAGGAGTCCTTTTGATGAGCAAAACGAGTCCTTTTGGAGGGCAAAAGGAGTCCTTTTGAAAAGCACCGGTTATAATACCGTTTTATCGACCTGCAAATACTAACAATATGACATACAATAAACCTACATTATTGGATAATATTACACAATTATCAAAAAGATAATACAGAAAAGCCGTGATTTATCGAAATTTATCGTAACTTTGCATTTAACAAGGCGCATAAGAATGCGCTTAAAACTTAATCATTAAATAAGAGTACAGAAATGCCAGAAATCTCAGTACGCGGACTTGAAATGCCCGAATCGCCAATACGCAAATTGGCCCCATTGGCTGCATCTGCCAAAGAGCGCGGTATTAAAGTCTACCACCTCAATATCGGCCAGCCCGACCTGCCCACACCGCAAGTTGGACTTGATGCCCTGAAGCACATCGACCGCAAAGTCCTGGAGTATTCGCCTTCGGCAGGATACCTCTCGTATCGCCAGAAACTCACAGGATACTACAAGCGGTTTAACATCAACGTCACCGCCGACGACATCATCATCACGTCGGGAGGCTCCGAAGCCGTGCTCTTCGCATTCATGTCGTGCCTCAATCCGGGCGACGAAATCATCATCCCCGAACCTGCCTACGCCAACTATATGGCGTTCGCCATCTCGGCAGGTGCCAAGATACGCACCATAGCCACTACCATTGAGGAGGGATTCTCGCTGCCTAAGGTGGAGAAGTTTGAGGAACTCATCAACGAGCACACACGTGCCATACTCATCTGCAACCCCAACAACCCTACAGGCTATCTGTACACACGACGCGAGATGAACCAGATACGCGACTTGGTGAAGAAGTACGACCTGTACCTCTTCTCCGACGAGGTCTACCGCGAATATATCTACACCGGCTCGCCTTACATCTCGGCATGCCATCTGGAGGGCATCGAGCAGAACGTCATACTCATCGACTCCGTATCGAAGCGCTATTCGGAGTGCGGCATTCGCATCGGCGCACTCATAACCAAGAACGCTGAGGTGCGCGCTGCCGTAATGAAGCTGTGCCAGGCACGACTCTCGCCTCCTCTGCTGGGTCAGATTGTAGCCGAGGCTTCGCTCGACGCACCCGAAGACTACTACCGCGACGTGTACGAGGAGTATGTCGAGCGCCGCAAATGCCTCATCGACGGACTCAACCGCATCCCGGGTGTCTACTCACCCATACCTATGGGCGCATTCTACACGGTGGCAAAGCTGCCCGTTGACGACTCCGAGAAGTTCTGCCGCTGGTGTCTGGAGGAGTTCGACTACGAAGGCGAGACCGTGATGATGGCTCCTGCAGCCGGATTCTACACCACTCCCGGCGTAGGACGCGACGAGGTGCGCATAGCCTACGTGCTGAAGAAGGAGGATCTGGGACGCGCACTCATCGTGCTGCGCAAGGCTCTGGAGGCTTATCCGGGAAGAGTTGTTGCTAATGAGTAATGTTTAGTGTTTAATTATTAATGTTTGATGTTTAATGAGTAAGGTTTAATGAATAAGACAAACGCTAATTAAACATTAAACATTTATACTTAAACACCAACTAAAACATTAATCATTAATAATTAAACACTAAAGCAATGAACTTTCCTCTTTTTATTGCCCGCCGCATATACTCCGACCATATAGGCGACCAACAGAAGGTGTCGAAACCAGCAATACGCATTGCCGTGGCTGGCGTTGCCATCGGACTGGCGGTGATGATAATAAGCGTGTGCGTGGTGCTGGGATTCAAGCACACCATACGCGATAAAGTAGTAGGGTTCGGAAGCCATATACAAGTGGCCAACTTCTACACCCTGCAGTCGTCAGCCATCGACCAGCCAGTAGCCATAGGCGACTCGATGATGAACGTACTGAAAAGAACTGACGGCGTGAAGCACGTGCAACGCTTCGCCATGAAGCAAGGCATACTGAAGACCGACAACGACTTCCTGGGCGTGATGTTCAAGGGCGTGGGACCAGAATTCGACTCCACCTTCATACACAAGAGTATGGTGGAGGGCAGCATCCCCCACTTCTCCGACCAGCAGAGCACCAACCGCATACTCATATCGAAGGATATGGCAAGCAAACTGCGCGTCAAGGCGGGCAACCGGATATTCGCCTACTTCATAGGCGAGGGCGGAGTGCGCACCCGACGCTTCACAATCAGCGGCGTCTATCAGACCAATCTGGCTCAATACGACAAGACCACGTGCTTCTGCGACCTATACACGGCACGCAAACTGAACGCTTGGACAGACGATATGGTGACAGGTGCCGAACTGACCGTGAACGACTTCAAGCAACTCGGCACCACTGCCAACGACATCATCAATCGTGTCAACCGCACACAAGACCAGTATGGCAACACGTTCTCGTCGAAAACCATACGCGAGCTGAGCCCGCAGATATTCTCATGGCTCGACCTTCTCGACCTCAACGTGTGGATAATACTCGCCATAATGACTGCCGTGGCTGTGGTGACAATGATAAGCGGACTGCTCATCATCATTCTCGAACGCACCACGATGATTGGAGTGCTCAAGGCATTGGGCGCACGCAATTCTACAGTAAGGCACACGTTCCTGTGGTTTGCAGCATTCATCATAGGCAAGGGACTGCTCATCGGCGACGCGCTGGCACTGGCATTGATACTGCTACAGAAGTTCACCGGATTTGCCAAACTCGACCCTCAGACCTACTATGTCGACGTGGTACCGGTAGAACTGGACTGGACGCTCATCGTAGTGCTCAATATAGCCACCATGCTCATAGCACTATTCGTGCTCATAGCACCCAGCTATCTTGTCTCGCACATACATCCTGCAAAATCAATGCGATATGAATAAACAAAATATACGCCTCCTTACTATATAATAAGGTAAGGAGGCGTTTTTGTATACAATTATTACTATCAAACACCAATTACAGCACAAAAGTTTTGGAAATGTGCAAATAATGACGTACCTTTGCACAAAATTTTGAAGATTGTGCAATGGAGCAAATACCAAGTTTTAACCAATATATAGAGGACAGCGTAATAAAGTTTTGGGATAAGGACGCATTCACCGACTACAAAGGCGCAACACTGCAATTCCACGATGTAGCACGGAAAATCGAAAAACTCCACATCATGTTCGAAAACAGCGGTGTGAAGCGCGGCGACAAGATAGCCCTGTGCGGACGCAACAGCAGCCACTGGGCTGTGGCATTCCTCGCCACACTGACATACGGCGCTATTGCCGTACCGGTGCAAAACGAGTTCACACCCGAACAGATACACAACATAGTCAATCACAGCGAGTCAAAGCTCCTGTTTGTAGGCGACGTGGTGTGCACACAAGTCAACCCAGACATGATGCCGGCTCTCGAAGGCATCGTATACCTGCCCGACTTCTCCATCGTCATATCACGCAGCGAGCAACTTACGTTTGCACGCGAACACCTGAACGAGATATTCGGCAAGCGATATCCGAAATACTTCCGCAAGGAACACATCAGTTACTATAAGGAGCAAAGCCCCGAAGAACTGGCTATGATCAACTACACCAGCGGCACTACGGGATTCTCAAAGGGCGTAATGCTGCCTTACCGCGCACTGTGGGGCAATATCGACTACGTGTTGAAGTGTCTTGCACCCAACGTAAAGCCCGGTTCTAATCTCGTAAGCATTCTGCCAATGGCACACATGTACGGACTGGCAGTAGAATTCCTCTTCGGATTCATCAACGGATGCCACCTGTACTTCCTCAACCGAATGCCGTCGCCGTCGCTTATAGCCGAAGCATTTGCCGAGGTGAAGCCCCGACTCATCGTGGCTGTGCCACTCGTAATAGAGAAAATCATACGTCGCAAGGTGCTGGCAGAGGTGCAGACCAACCGCATGAAGCTGCTCTTGAACATGCCCGTTATCAATAAAAAGATAAAGCAGCACATCCGCGACCGCATAATGGAGGCCTTCGGAGGCAACGCATTCGAAATAATCGTAGGTGGAGCACCGCTCAATCAGGGCATCGAGGAATTCCTCAACAGCGTGGGAGTGCCCGTCACCATAGGCTACGGCACCACCGAGACCGCACCGCTCATCACCTTTGCCAACTACGACAAATACAAAATAGCGTCGTGCGGACCAGTTGTTGACCACATGGAGGCGAAGGTTGTAAGCCCGGATCCAGCCAACGTGCCTGGCGAACTCATCGCCAAGGGCATGAACGTGATGCTCGGCTACTACAAAAACGAGGAAGCCACAAACGCAGTTATTGACAAAGACGGATGGTTTCACACCGGAGATCTCGCCACAATGGAACCAAGCGGACACATATATATCAAAGGACGTATCAAGAACATGCTCCTCGGAGCCAACGGACAGAACGTCTATCCGGAGGAAATCGAGGACAAGCTCAATAATATGCCGCTCGTCGGCGAAAGCATAATAATACAGCGCGACACCAAACTCGTTGCTCTCGTACATCCGGAATTGGAAGACAAGGAAGCAATGGATTTCGACGACGACGACATAAAGGGAATAATGGACGAAAACCTTAAGACCCTCAACAACCAGCTGCCGCCTTTCTGCAAGATAGCGGCAATAGAAATACAGAAAGAGGAATTCCAGAAAACTGCCAAAAAGAGCATCAAGCGATACCTCTACAAATAAATCCTAAAACACCTCACAATGATAAACAAACAAAGAATGGAAATACCGAGTTTTAACGCTCTTATCGAACAGAGCATCATTACCAATTGGGACAAGGATGCCCTGACCGACTTTAAGGGGGCCACTCTGCAATATCACGACGTGGCACGCAAAATAGAGAAACTGCACATCATGTTCGAAAGCAGTGGTGTAGTTAAAGGCGACAAGATCGCTTTATGCGGACGTAACAGTTCTAACTGGGCTGTTGCATTCCTTGCTACACTCACCTACGGAGCCGTTGCAGTACCTATATTGCACGAATTTACTGCTGACCAGATTCACAACATCGTCAATCACAGCGAAGCCAAGCTGCTCTTCGTAGGCGACTATGTGGCTACAATCATCGACCAGACAAAGATGCCCGACCTCGAAGGCATCATCTACATACCCGACTACTCGCTCGTAGTGTCGCGTACCGACAAACTCACCTATGCACGCGAACACCTCAACGAGATGTTCGGAAAGAAATATCCTAAGTATTTCCGCAAGGAACACGTACACTACTACAAGGAGCAGAGTCCTGACGAGCTGGCTCTCATCAACTACACCAGTGGAACCACCGGCTTCTCGAAGGGCGTTATGATTCCATATCGTGCTTTGTGGAGCAACTACGACTTCGCTATCTCGGTTTTGGGCAAGATTATCAAGAAGGGGGACAACATCATCAGCATCCTGCCTATGGCACACATGTACGGCATGGCATTTGAGTTCTTATTTGAATTCTTGTTCGGATGCCACGTGTTCTACCTCACACGCATACCGTCGCCAGCCATCATCGCAGCCGCATTTGCCGAGGTGAAGCCTGCTATCATCATCGCTGTGCCTCTCATTATCGAGAAGATCATCCGCAAGAAGGTATTCCCCAAGATACAGAACAACCGCATGCGCATCCTGCTGAACATGCCTATCGTGAGCAAGAAGGTGAACGAGAAGATAAAGGAGCAGGTTGTCAAGGCATTCGGTGGCAACTTCTACGAAATCATTGTAGGCGGTGCAGCCTTCAATCAGGAAGTAGAGCAGTTCCTCAAGCGCATCGGATTCCCCTACACCGTAGGCTACGGCGCTACTGAGTGTGCTCCTATCATCTGCTATGCCGACCACAACGACTTTGTACAAGGTTCATGCGGAAAGCCAGTAGTACACATGGAGGTGAAGATTGACAGTCCTGATCCAGCCAATGTACCCGGAGAAATCCTGGCACGCGGACTCAACGTCATGCTGGGCTACTACAAAAACGAGGAAGCAACAGCCTCAACTCTCGATGCAGAGGGATGGTATCACACCGGCGACCTCGGACTTATGGACGCTGACGGTAACGTATTCATCAAGGGACGTTCGAAGAATATGCTGCTCGGAGCATCGGGTCAGAACATATATCCGGAGGAAATCGAGGACAAACTCAACTCATTGGCTATGGTGAACGAGTCGGTTGTAGTGCAGCGCGGCGAGAAACTCGTCGGTCTTGTATATCCCGACTTCGACGAAGCCGACACTATGCGCCTCAACGATGCCGATCTTGAGAAGATAATGGAGCAGAACCGTCAGGAACTCAACGCCGTACAACCACCCTACTGCCGTCTGTCGGCAATAGAGATTGTGAAGGAAGAGTTTGAGAAGACGCCTAAGAAGAGTATCAAGCGATATCTCTACAAATAAAGAAAACTCCTACAAACAAGGATATAACAGCAAAAACAACATTGATATACATCATCATTTATGTATAACAATGTTGTTTTTGCTGTTTTTTGTTGCTTCCGTTTTTACTTTCTACATTTTTTTGTTTCTATATAATTAAACCACAAAGCCATACAAACGTCATAAAAAACGTAAATTGGCATTTGCCTTTTTATTGACAAGAAAATAAAGAATACATAAATAAGAAAATAACAAATACACAAACAAGAAAATAACAACAGAATGAAAAAGATCGTCTTCTTGCTCCTACTTATGCTCTGCGCATTGGGAGCGGCAGCCCAGGACCGCAAAATCACGGGTACGCTGACCGACAAAGACACTCACGAGCGTATGGAGCAGGCAGCCGTACAACTGCTGCGTCAGGACAGTTCGTATGTCAAAGGCAGCGTAACCGATGCCAATGGAGCATTCAGCATCACCGCTCCAAACAACGGAAAGTACATACTGAAGTTCTCCAACGTTGGATACAAGACCCTCTACCGCAACGTGAATGTAAGCAACGACAACAACGTGAACGTTGGAAACATCGTATTCGCATCGTCGGCTATAGCCCTGAAGGGAACCACCGTGACAGCCAATGCTGCCAAGGTGACGCTCAAGAAGGACACCTTCATATACAATGCTACAGCTTTCCGCACTCCAGAAGGTTCTACCATTGAGGAACTGGTGAAGCGTCTGCCGGGTGCGCAAGTGGGCGACGACGGCAAGATTACCATCAACGGCAAGGAGGTGAAGAAGATTAAGGTGGACGGAAAGGAATTCATGGTGGGCGACACCAAGACTGCCATGAAGAACCTGCCTACCAACATCGTAAACCGTATCAAGGCTTACGATGAGAAGAGCGACCTCTCACGTGTCACCGGCATTGACGACGGAAACGAGCAGACCGTGCTCGACTTCGGACTGAAACCGGGCATGAACAAGGGTATGTTCTCCAACGCCGACCTTGCATACGGAACACACGACCGATTTGCCGAACGCCTTATGGGTGCCTACTTCAACTCGAAGATACGCGTAATGGGATTCGGCTCGCTCAACAATACCAACGACATGGGATTCGGACGCGGCTCGTTCGGAGGCGGACGCAACGGTCTGAACACATCAAAGATGGTGGGCACCAACTTCAACTACGACAATGGCAAGACATTTTCGTGGGACGGTTCGGTGAGATGGAATCATAGTAACGGCAACACACAGTCGAAGTCGTCATCCGAGAACTTCGTGAGTTCGTCGAAATCGTTTGCCAATTCGCTCAACAAACAGTTCACACGCAGCAACTCATGGAATGCCCAGATGCGATTCGAGTGGAAACCCGACTCAATGACCAACATCATGTTCCGCCCGTCGATGAGCCTGTCGTCAAGCGACGGACGCTCGGCTTCCACCTCAGCACAGTTCAACGACGACCCCTACTCGTACACCGACGACCCGCTGTCGGACAAAGGCATCAGCACAATGGCAGAAGCCGACAAGATGGTGAACACCTCGAAGTCAAACTCGATAAGCTACAGCGACAGCAAACAGTTTGGCGGAATGCTGCAATTAAACCGCAAACTTGGCAACCGCGGACGCAACGTCACACTGCGCGGCGACTTCAACTATAAGGACGGCGACAGCAAATCGCTATCTACCAACAACGTCCATCTGTATCAGATAAAGATGAAGGACAACCCTCTCGCCGACTCTACCTACCAGACCAACCGCTACAACGTTACGCCGACCAAGACGTACAGTTACAGCGTACAGACCACCTACAGCGAACCATTGTGGAAGGCTACGTTCCTACAGATGAGCTATCAGTTCAAGTATTCGTACAGCAAGAGCGACCGTGCTACATACGACTTCTCCAATCTGGGCGAAGACTTCTTCGGCACTCTCACTCCGCAATACCGCCAATGGGACAGCTATCTCAGTCTGCTCGACAAGCCCTACACCGAATATGAGGACAAGTCGCTGAGCCGTTACTCTGAATATAAGAACTATACGCACGACATCGACCTGATGTTCCGCATGCTCCGACAGAAGTATCAGCTCAACTTCGGCGTGAAAGTGCAGCCGCAGACATCCAAGTTCATACAGGACTATCAGGGCAAATACGTCGATACAGTGCGCACCGTGACCAACATCACGCCGACACTCGACTTCCGCTACCGATTCTCGAAGGTAAGCCGACTGCGCATCAACTACCGAGGCTCAACCTCGCAACCCTCAATGACCGACCTGCTCGACATCACCGACGACAGCGATCCGCTCAACATCAGCAAGGGTAATCCCGGATTGAAGCCTTCGTTCACCAACAATCTGCGTGCCGAATACAACAACTACATCGAGAAACACCAGATGTCGATAATGACAAGCGTCAACTACTCCAACACGCGCAACTCCATCGGCTACAAGGTGACATACGACGAGAAGACCGGCGGACGCATAAGCCGACCAGAGAACATCAACGGCAACTGGAACGCTTCGGGCATGTTCATATTCAATATGGCAATCGACACCACGGGCTACTGGAACATCAACACATTCACCAACGTCGACTACCAGAACCGTGTGGGCTATCTGTCGCTCAACCGCAACGCCGACTCGCAGCGCAACGTGACAAAGTCGACAAGCGTAAGCGAGCGTCTCGCCATGAGTTTCCGCAACTCATGGCTTGAGGTAGAGCTTGACGGCTCGATGGACTATATGCACGCCCGCAACAACCTGCAGCCACAGAGCAATCTCGACACATGGCAGTTTGCCTACGGCGGAACCGTCAACCTCACCGCACCGTGGGGTACAAGCCTATCGACCGACATACACCAGAACTCACGCCGAGGCTATTCCGACAAGTCGATGAACACCAACGAGCTGATATGGAACGCACAACTGTCGCAAGGTTTTATGCGCGGACGTGCATTGACAATATCACTCCAGTTCTACGACATACTCAAGAATCAGAGCAACTTCTCGCGTACTGTGTCGGCAACAAGCCGCAGCGACGTAGAGTACAACTCCATCAACAGCTACGCAATGCTGCACGTCATCTACCGACTCAATATCTTCGGAGGCAAGCAGGCACGACGCGGCGGACAATACGGACCAAGCAACCGCCGACCAGGATATGGACGCCCACCAATGGGTGGCGGACGCATGCCGATGATGCGCATGGGCAGACCGATGATGTAATAACAACCAATTTCACCAAGAGATTCCAACCCTCTCGAAAAGGAGTCCTTTTGAGTTGCAAAAGGAGCCCTTTTGACAGGCAAAAGGAGTCCTTTTGGATAGTAAAAGTAGTCCTTTTGCAAGTCAAAAGGGCTACTTTTTTTATACCCCCATTATATTTGATGATGATATGAGTGCAATTTGCGGATTTTTAGTTAAATTTGTAGGTGAATAAACAGCATAAGAATAAACACGTTGAGCCTTATGAAACAGAAAGTAGTAATTTCGGGAAACCTCGAGCGCGACCTTGTAAACGCCATATCAGAATGTGAGCACGACCGCATTTTCGTACTCACCGACGAAACAACACAACAATTGTGCTGGCCCAAAATCAAGAACTTCAAAGCACTCAAAAACAGCACCCCAATAATCATCAAAGCCACCGACACTCACAAAAACCTCGACACACTCTCGCAGGTGTGGCAGGCGCTGAGCAACGGCGGAGCCACACGCCACTCGCTGATGATAAATCTCGGCGGCGGAATGGTGACCGACCTCGGAGGCTTTGCGGCAAGCACATTCAAGCGAGGCATCGACTTCATCAACATACCCACAACGCTCCTGGCAATGGTCGACGCTTCAGTGGGAGGCAAGACAGGCATCAACTTCGGCGGACTGAAGAACGAAATCGGCGTGTTCTCCGACAGCCGCTTCGTCATCATCAACACACAATTCCTTGACACACTCGACCACGACAACATCTGCTCGGGCTATGCCGAGATGCTCAAGCACGGACTCATCTCCGACGAACGCACATGGGCAGAACTGGTGACATTCGATCTTGACACACCCGACCTCAGCCAGCTGCAACGCATGGTGGCAGAATCCATCAAGGTGAAAGAGCGCATCGTCGAAGCCGACCCACACGAGCACGGCATACGCAAGGCACTGAACCTGGGCCATACTATGGGACATGCCTTCGAATCGTTTGCCATGCGACGCGGCACACCGATACTGCACGGATACGCAGTGGCATACGGACTCATCAGCGAACTGTATATGAGCGCACGCAAGACGGCTTTCCCCACCGACAGCATGCACCAGACCGTACGGTTCATACGCGAAAACTACGGCACATTCAACATCACATGCGACGACTACCCGACACTCATCGAACTGATGCACCACGACAAGAAGAACACGTCGGGCATCATCAACTTCACACTCTTGGGCAATGTCGGCGACATACGCATCAACCAGACTGCTAACGAAGAAGAAATAAAGGAGGCTCTCGACTTCTTCCGCGAAGGATAGAGCATCAATTATAAAAAACAAGATATGGACATAGAAAGAATCAAAGAGATACGACTGAAACAAGACGGACTGTCGAACACGCTTGGCATGGAGTTTCTGTCTACACCCGACCCCGACACCTGTCAGGCACGAATGAAGGTGGACAGCCGCAACCGTCAGGTATTCGGATTTCTCAGCGGTGGCGCCACACTGGCGCTGGCAGAGAATCTGGCAGGTGTAGGCTCAATGACTTTGTGCCCCAACAACATCTGCGTGGGCATCAACGTCAGCGGAAGCCACGTCAAGGCGGTGCGCGAAGGCGACACCGTCACAGCCACAGCACGCATACTGCACAAAGGAAAAACCCTGCACCAGTGGCACATCGAAATATGTAACGGAGCCGGCGAACTCATATCGTCGGTAGAGATCACCAACTTTGTAATGAAAGGCAAGGATGTGGGCAAGCCCCAAAAAGAATAGCACCCACAATAAGACAATATGAGTTTTGTATATTTCCGACTGCCCAACACCACACTCGTCGTTCACAACAAACTGAACGACGAGCCTGAAGAACTGTCAACGGCAGCCGAACTGAACGGACGAAGCGGATTTGTCATTGCACCTTTCGCTCCGTCAACCGACATGCCCATACTGCTTGTACCAACCCAATGGGAAACGATTGAGCCATCGCAGCTGCACACTCTTGTCTCAGCCACTGGCAACACACAAATGTCGACCACGCTGAACAGCTGCAACAGCACTGCCGAACGCACGCAATACAACGCCGACTTCAACCGCTTTCACGCCGAACTGATGGCAGGACGCTTCGCCAAAATCGTATTGGCACGCAGCACCCGGCTCACAGCTACAGCACGCATAAGCGCACTGACGCTGTTCGCACGAGCCTGCCAACGTTATCCGCGCATGTTCATAGCACTCTATTCAACCAAGCGCAGCGGCACATGGCTTGTCGCTACGCCCGAGACTCTGATTGGCGGACATTGCGGACAGATGCACACCATGGCTCTGGCGGGCACTATGCGACCCGGAACGGGCGAATGGAGCGACAAGAACAAGCGTGAACAGAAATATGTAGAAACGTATATCACCGAATGTGTAAGGCAATTCTCGGATGACATCAACGTCGAAGGACCATACACTACGTATGCTGCCGACCTGCAACACCTGCGCTCCGACATACGTTTCAGCATGAACGACACTGCGCTCATAGGCAATGTGGTGGACGCTCTGCATCCTACACCTGCCGTATGCGGCATCCCGAAGGACGAGACCCGACGCTTCATCATCGACAACGAGTCGCAACCGCGTGGCTACTACAGCGGTTTTGCCGGACCATTCAATCCTGACGGCGACACCCACCTGTTCGTAACGCTCAGATGTATGCACATCGAGAGCGAGGCGGAAGACTCTGCCGTGTACCGGCTCTTTGCCGGAGGCGGACTGCTGGCAGACAGCACCGAGCAGGACGAATGGAACGAGACCGAAGCCAAGATGAATACTATAAGAAAACTATTCGACTATGTACAGCAATAAGGAAAACGTCAACATACTCACTTCGCTGCTCCTTGAATATGGTGTCAGCGACGCTGTGGTGTGCCCAGGCAGCCGCAACGCACCCATCGTGCACAACCTTAGCGTGTGTGAGGCAATACGCTGCCGACCCGTTACCGACGAACGTTCGGCGGCTTTCTACGCTCTCGGACTGGCTATAGCCACCCGACGCCCTACCGTAGTGTGCGTAACGTCAGGCTCAGCATTGCTCAACGTAATGCCGGCTGTGGCTGAAGCAGCCTATCAGCATGTTCCGCTTGTAGTCATTTCTGCCGACCGTCCGCAGCAATGGATTGACCAGCTCGACGGTCAGACCATTCCACAATCAGACGCTCTCGGACGCTTTGTGCGCAAGGCTGTGCAACTGCCCGAACCTCATAACGACGAGGAACGATGGCTGTGCCGTCGACTTGTCAACGAAGCCATACACCTTGCTACGTGCCGACAGGGCGCGCCCGTACACATCAACGTGCCCATCAGCGAACCGCTGTTTGAATTCAGCACCGAGCAACTGCCCCAACTCAGCCGCTTCAACAACATCAAGCGTGCTGCAATCAATGACGCTTCGATGGATATGCCCGACGCTTTCCATGATGCTACACGCCCTATGATAGTCATCGGACAACTGGCTCACGGCACCGTTTCGCACGAGACAATACGCTCGCTGAGCGAGAAGTATGTGGTAATGAGCGAACCACTGTCAAACCCTTCGTACATGACAATACACTTCGACGAGGCAATCAGATATATAGTCAGCGACAACAGTAGCATCAACGACGACGAAGACGACAAGACGGCATACTATCCAGACTACGTCATCTACGTAGGCAACACGCTCGTAAGCAAACCCGCACGCCGCTTTCTGCGCAATGCAAAGGCTCCGTCGTGCCTCATCACACCCGATGCGGCAGACATTCACGACCCGCTTATGACGCTGACCGACATCGTAGAATGCGATACCGTCAGTATTAACGCATTGCTTGCAAGTCTGTGCGAGACTCCCGACACCGACGAACGATGCCGATTCCACGACCGCTGGCAGTCGTTCCTCGACGCATGCGCAGCCCATGCCGATGCCTACGCACCCGAATACTCGCAGATGGCAACTGTAAAATACTTTGAAGAGCAGCTTGCCGACCTCGACATAGATATATGCGTTCACTACGCCAACAGCTCAGCCGTACGCTTGGCGTGCATATACGCTCAGCATTATGTATGGTGCAACCGTGGCGTCAACGGCATTGAAGGTTCGCTGTCGACGGCAGCCGGATTCTCGCTCGCAACGCACGACATGACTGTTTGTGTGATAGGCGACCTGAGTTTCTTCTACGACCAGAACGCTCTTTGGAACTCCAATCTGCGCGGCAATCTTCGTATCATACTGCTCAACAATCGCGGTGGCGGCATATTCAGACAACTGCCAGGACTCAGCGACAGTCCGGCTGCCGACGATCTGGTCATGGCGAGTCACGAAAACACGGCTCAAGGCATCTGCACCCAAAACGATATAGGCTACATGTCGGCAAAAAACATGGACGAAATGCAGATTGGCATCGTGACATTGCTTACACGCGAGAGCGAACGACCGATGCTGCTCGAAGTGTTCACCGACAGCAACGACGACGTAAAGGCGCTGGAAAAATACTTCAAGCTGTAAAGGATTGTAATGTAAATATTCAATAAACCCAAATAAGAACAATGGAAAATAGAGAATGGAAGAAGATCGAAGGCTTCGACTTCAAAGAAATATTGTTTGACGAATACAACGGCATTGCCAAGATAACCATCAACCGTCCGCGCTATCGCAACGCCTTCACACCTCGCACAACGTGGGAGATGTCGCAGGCATTTGCATGGTGTCGCGAGGCTCAGCGCATCAGTGTGGTCATCCTTACGGGTGCCGGCGACAAGGCATTCTGCTCGGGTGGCGACATGCACGTTAAGGGTCGTGGCGGATATGTAGGCGATGACGGCGTGCCACGCCTCAACGTTCTCGACGTACAGAAGCAGATACGATCGCTGCCAAAGCCCGTAATAGCAATGGTAAACGGATACGCCATCGGTGGCGGACACGTGCTTCACCTCATGTGCGACCTCACTATTGCCAGCGACAACGCCATCTTCGGACAGACAGGACCTAAGGTTGGTTCGTTCGACGCTGGTTTTGGTGCCAGCTATCTGGCTCGCATCGTGGGTCAGAAGAAGGCTCGCGAGATATGGTTCTTGTGCCGTCAGTACTCAGCCATTGAAGCCGAGCGTATGGGAATGGTCAACAAGGTGGTGCCGTTCGACCAGCTTGAGGACACTTGCGTAGAATGGGCACAGATTATGATGGAACGTTCGCCACTGGCACTGCGCATGATCAAAGCCGGACTCAATGCCGAACTCGACGGCCAGGCAGGCATACAGGAACTGGCAGGCGACGCTACCATGCTCTACTATATGCTCGACGAGGCTCAAGAAGGAGGCAAGGCATTCCTCGAAAAGCGCAAACCCGACTTCAGCAAGTATCCTAAGCTGCCTTAATGAAAAGCAAGATAGCTATAACGAAGCGGCTGCTCACGCTATGGCGCAGCCTCATCGACCTGATAGCACCGCGTGCTTGCGAGATGTGCGGCACCCGACTTGGCATCAACGAGAGGCTCATCTGCACCACATGCAACGCTCTGCTGCCACGCACCGACGACGCTTCGTCGCCCTACGACAACCACACTGCACGGCGGTTGTGGGGACTTGTGCCGGTGGAGCGGTGTGCATCGTTCGTGAAATATCATCCTCACACGCCCTTCGCAACCCTCATCTACCGACTGAAGTATGGCGGACGCGAAGACATTGGTGAGGAAATAGGACGAATGATGGCTGCCGACTATATGCCGTCGGGATTCTTCGACGGCATTGATGCAATTGTGCCTATGCCGCTACACAAAAGGCGCCGACGCGAACGTGGATACAACCAGAGCTGTGAGGTGGCACGCGGCATAAGCGAACTGACTCATATACCAGTGCGTGAGGACATCGTTGAGCGCGTGCGTTACACCCAAAGCCAGACGCAGACCAAAGCTACATCACGCTCAACTAACGTAAGCGGTGCCTTCGCACTGAAACAAGGACAGCATCCAAGCGGTATGCACATACTGCTCATCGACGACATCATCACTACCGGCGCGACGCTGACAGCATGCGCAACGGAAATAGCGAAGCTTGAGGATGTGACGATAAGCATTATGACTATTGGAAGAACTGAAGACTGACACGCCCCACTCATCAACCAACTATAATAACAATGAGATACAAGATAAGCATCACGCCGCGCACGCTGCACTTCAAGCAACCCGCCGGAACATCGCGCGGAGTGTACAATACACGCAAGTCGTGGTTTGTAGATATTGAGGACAGCGAGCGTCCGGGATGCAAGGGCGTGGGCGAATGTGCTCCTCTGCCCGACCTCAGTTGCGACGCGCGCCCCGAATACGAGAAGACTCTGGAGTCAATCTGCCGTATGATAGAACTGACTGGCAACGTCAACTACGACATGCTGCGCCCCTATCCTTCCATACTTTTTGGTATAGAGACAGCCATGACCGACCTGCAGAACGGCGGAAAGGGCATGCTCTTCGACACTCCATTCACACGTGGCGAGGAAGGTATAACAATAAACGGACTGGTATGGATGGGCAGTCATGACGAGATGCTTGCCCGACTGGAATCGAAAATGGAAGCAGGATTCCACTGTGTGAAGCTGAAAATCGGTGCTATCGAATTCGATAGCGAACTTGACCTGATACGTCATATACGCCAGGCTTTCACAAAGGAACAGATAGAATTGCGTGTCGACGCCAACGGCGGATTCACATTCGAGGACGTTCCGAGCCGACTCGAACAACTGGCTCGCTACGACATACACTCCATTGAACAACCCATACGCCAGCATCAATGGGCGCGTATGGCTCAACTGTGTGCTTCGTCGCCGATACCCATTGCCCTCGACGAAGAACTTATAGGCGTAAACATGCCCGGAATGAAGCAAGAACTGCTAGACACCATTCGTCCGCAATACATAATACTTAAACCGTCGCTGCACGGCGGAATAAGCGGCACACGCGAATGGATAGACATGGCGCACCAACGTGGCATCGGCTCGTGGATAACGAGTGCGCTTGAGAGCAATGTCGGACTCAACGCCGTGGCACAATTGGCAGCCTACGTGTATGGTCCCGACATCAGTATGCCACAAGGATTGGGCACCGGTATGCTATTCACCGACAACATTGAGATGCCACTCACAATACGTGGCGAGAAGCTTTGGCGTGTTTAGGAGTTTTGAATTTTGAGTTTTGAGTTTTGAATTGTTCTCGGCTACGCCTGCGATTGTGAATTATTCAATTTCGAATTAAACATAAATTCAAATGATACATTAACATAGACTATCCACAATTCGTGAATAATTCATGGTAATTCGTGACAAAACGATTGCGTGGTCTTTGTCACGAATTATCATGAATTCGCAATGAAATCAAGTGATACATTAATATATGACATCCATAATTCGTGAATAATTTATGGTAATTCGTAACAAAACAATTGCGTGGTCTTTGTCACAAATTATCATGAATTCACCATGAATTCAAGTGATACATTAATGTATGACATCCTTAATTCGTGAATAATTTATGGTAATTCGTGACAAAACAATTGCGTGGTCTTTGTCACAAATTATCATGAATTCACCATGAATTCAAGTGATACATTAATGTATGACATCCTTAATTCGTGAATAATTTATGGTAATTCGTGACAAAACGATTGCGTGGTCTTTGTCACAAATTATCATGAATTCGCAATGAAATCAAGTGATACATTAATATATGACATCCATAATTCGTGAATAATTTATGGTAATTCGTGACAAAACGATTACATGGTCTTTGTCACGAATTATTGTGAGAAATGCCGGATGAGCCGATGATTATTTCTCCTCAAGCACAGCCTTTATCTCGGCATCGGTCTTAGTGAGCTTGTCCTTGCACAGCTTTATAAGCTTCTGCGCTGTCTTCAACTGCTCGCAGAGCGAGTCAATGTCAAGCTCACCGTTCTCCATCTTATCGGCAATGGACTGCAACTGGTTCATTGCCGTTTCGTATTTCATTTCTCTTGCCATAATCATTTGTTTTTGGTTACTACCGAAGTGAATTTTCCTTTTTCCACACGCGTTTCCACAACAGCCCCATCAGGCAGTTCGGCGGCATTGCGCACGGCATGTCCGTTGTATGTAGTTATGCTGTAGCCACGCTGCAGAAGACGTTCGGGATTGACCGCCTCAATGCGCTGCTCGACGAGTTGCAGACTATGACGGGCATCCACAAGTTGCCTGTTGACAGCCGACTGAAGCTTCGCCTGCAAGCTGTCTATCTGCATCAATGCCGTAGCAATGCGTCGCTGTGTGGCAGTCTCAATGCGTCGCGCCAACATATCGACACGAGCTTCCTCCTTGGTCTTCACCAACGAGAACATCATGGGGATGCGAGCCGACAGCGACTCCACCCTGACACGCTCGCGCTGCATGCGTCGCTGCGTGCTGTCGACGATGCTCTGGCGTGCCGCATCAATCATAGATTCGGTGCGAGCGAGGTTGTCGACGAGCAACTGTGCAGCCGCTGTAGGAGTCCTGACACGTGTATGCGCCACCATGTCGAGAATGCTCTCGTCGCGGTCGTGTCCGATGCCCGTTATGACGGGAAGCGGAAAGTTGGCCACATTCTCAGCCAATGCGAGCGTGTCGAAACCCGAAAGGTCGCTCGTAGCGCCACCACCACGTATTATCACCACAACGTCGAAACTGTCGTGACGGCTGTAAATGCGATTGAGAGCGGCTATAACGCTATGCTCAACAGCCTCGCCCTGCATTGTGGCAGCAAACAATTCCACCTTATATATATAATGTGCGCTATTGTCGTGTAGCTGACGGCAGAAGTCGCCATAGCCTGCAGCCCCATCGCTCGACACCACAGCAATGCGCTGGGCGAACAATGGAAGAGTGAGCTCACGCTGAAGGTCGAACACTCCTTCGGCCTTCAGCTGAGCCACTATCTGCTGACGACGACGGGCAAGGTCGCCCATTGTATATTCGGGATTGATGTCGCTGACTATCCATGAGAACCCGTAGGCAGCATGAAACTGCGCATGCACGCTCAGCATCACCTTCATTCCGGCATGCAGGCGTTGTCCGGTGATGCGCTCGAACATAGGTCGGAGCATGCACCATCGTGAAGCCCAGCACTTGGCAGAGGCTTTTGCAATGGGCGTATTTGAGAGTTCGTCCTTCTCGACAAGCTCCATGTAGCAATGGCTACGCACCTCCCGCAGTTCGGAAATCTCTGCCACCACCCAATAATCGCCCTGCATGTCGATGTCAATGACCGAAGCCACGATAGAGTTGAGTTCGTATAGGGATAATGTCTTAGTCATTCGATAGTTGTTATCATTACTTCAGAAATCTCTGACGGCGCAACACGTCCATCAGTCCTGCCGACATAGCCTCATTGTCCTTCTTGGTGTAGCGACAATCGGTGAACACCTGGGCGAGCGTCTGCTTGTTGTTGATGCGGCAGAACTCTTTGCTCTCCTCAAGCGCTTCCTTCTCGGCATAGAACCGGTTGATGCTCTCGGGCGTATAGTCGTGATAGGTCTCGCTGTGCATGATAGCGTCAAGCGGAAGGCGGTCGGTCAGTTCGGGTTGCTCGTCGGGCCATCCCAACGTAATCGTTGCAACCGGCACCACGAGCTCGGGCAGCTGCAATGTGTCGATAATCATCTGCGGCATGTAGACCGTAGTGCCAAGGAAGCAGCATCCCAATCCCTCCTCCTCAACCAGATTGCAGAATGTCTGGCAGAAGAGCAGAGCATCGGTGGCTGCATTCTGATACGAAAGCATATTGTCATAACCCGGCTGTGCATCGCGGTTTTCACACCATACGGTGGTGCGGCGAGTGTCGGCGCAGAACGTCAACACTACAGGTGCCTCGGTGACCATAGGCTGATTGAAATGAGCAGGAGCCAGACGGCGCTTCATCTCATCGCTGCGAGTCACCACAACACTGTAGAACTGCAGGTTGCCCATGGTCTGCGTGCGCTCAGCCTCAGCCAGCAATCGGCGCAACAGTTGGTCGTCTACGGGTCGGTCGGCATAACGGCGTATGCTGCGACGTGTGTTTATTGTCTTCATATCCAATATTTTTATGTATGTGAATGCATGTTTGTATGATTAGACAAAGGTACATAAAAAATTTCAAAAGGACTCCTTTTGGAGTGTAAAAGGACTCGTTTTGCTCGGCAAAAGGACTCCTTTTGGAATGCAAAAGGACTCGTTTTTGGATGCAAAAGGACTCCTTTTGCACGCAGCCGGTATATGCATTAACACTTAACATTACTAAAAATTGCCCCGTAATACCTATGATTTGGATTTTTTTCCCTAATTTTGCACATTTGAAAGATTATGCCTATGTAGCACAGCCGTTTATCGTGCGCCTGTCAGGGCATGGCTTTAGCATATAGAATAAGGTAATCAACGAAAAATCTATAATAATACAAATAATAGATATGAAAAAGAAAATCCAGTTCAGTCTCGTCTATCGAGATATGTGGCAGTCTTCTGGCAAGTTCCAGCCACGCAAAGACCAGTTGGAGCGCATCGCTCCCGTTATCATCGAGATGGGTTGCTTCGCCCGTGTTGAAACCAACGGCGGTGCCTTTGAGCAGGTAAACCTTCTCGCCGGCGAGAATCCTAACGATGCTGTGCGCGCCTTCTGCAAGCCCTTCAACGAGGCAGGCATCAAGACCCACATGCTCGACCGTGGTCTCAACGCTTTGCGTATGTATCCTGTGCCCGACGACGTTCGCGCCCTTATGTATAAGGTTAAGGCAAAGCAGGGTACCAACATCACACGTATCTTCGACGGACTGAACGACGTTCGCAATATCATCCCCAGCATCAAGTGGGCTAAGGAAGGCGGCATGACACCGCAGTGTGCGCTGTGTATCACAAACTCTCCGGTTCACACTTTGGAGTATTACATGAACATAGCCGACCAGGTTATCGCTGCCGGTGCAGAGGAAATCTGCTTGAAGGATATGGCTGGTATCGGCCAGCCCGCATTCCTCGGCAAGCTGACCAAGATGATAAAGGACAAGTATCCCGAAATCATCATCCAGTATCACGGCCACTCAGGTCCGGGTCTGTCAATGGCTTCAATCCTTGAGGTATGCAACAACGGTGCCGACATCATCGATACTGCCATCGAGCCGTTGTCATGGGGCAAGGTGCATCCGGACGTTATCTCTGTAATCAGCATGTTGAAGAACGAGGGCTTCGAGGTTCCCGAAATCAATATGTCGGCATATATGAAGGCCCGTGCACTCACCCAGGAGTTCATCGACGACTGGTTGGGCTACTTCATCAACCCCGGCAACAAGATCATGTCGTCACTTCTGCTCGGTTGCGGACTCCCCGGCGGTATGATGGGATCGATGATGGCCGACCTCGGCGGCATGCGCACCACTATCAACAACGTACGCAAGAAGAAGGGCGAGGACGAACTCTCCATGGACGACCTGCTCATCAAGCTCTTCGACGAGGTGGAGTATGTATGGCCGCGCGTAGGCTATCCTCCATTGGTGACACCATTCTCGCAGTATGTCAAGAACATTGCGCTGATGAACCTCCTCACTATCGAGCAGGGCAAGGGCCGCTTCGTGATGATGGACGAGTCGATGTGGGGTATGATTCTCGGCAAGTCGGGCAAGATTCCTGGCACTATCGATCCTGAACTCGTTGAGCTTGCAAAGAAGCAGGGCCGCGAATTCACCGATGTTGACGCCCACACACTCCTCACCGACGCCCTCGACGACTTCCGCAAGGAAATGGACGAGAACGGATGGGAGTATGGTCAGGACGACGAGGAGCTGTTCGAGCTTGCAATGCACCCCGAACAGTATCGCAACCTCAAGAGCGGACAGGCCAAGAAGAACTTCCTTGCCGACCTGCAGAAGCTCAAGGATGCCAAGCTCGGTGCCAACCTCTCACCCGAACAGCTTAGCGCCTACAAGCACGCCAAGGCCGATGCCATCGTTGCTCCGGTCAAGGGCGACATCTACTGGGAATTCTCCGGCGAAGGCGAGTGCGCTCCTACAGTCGAGCCTTTCATCGGCAAGGAATACAATGAGGGCGACGTACTCTGCTACATCCAGGCTCCTTGGGGCGAATTCGTTGAGGTTCCGGCAGCCTTGGGCGGCAAGATCGTAGAGATAAACGCCAAGCGTGGCTCTAAGGTTTCGAAGGGCGACGTCATCGCTTACATCGAGCGCGAGCACGAGTAAAATCGTAATATGTACCAACAGATTATTGACAAATACTATGGAGGATGCGGTGCGCTGTGCCACATCCTCCTTACTCATAGCCAGTCTGTAGCGCAACGTGCGCTACGGATAGCTGCTATGCACCCCGAACTAAACATCGACACCGACTTTGTTCGCAACGCAGCCATGTTGCACGACATAGGAATAGTACGTGTCGACGCACCCGGTATCGAGTGCCATGGCACCGAACCGTATATACGACACGGCGTGTGCGGAGCCGAAATGCTGCGCGCCGAAGGTCTGCCAGAAAGCTATGCACGTGTGTGCGAGAGACACACCGGAGCCGGACTGACGCTCAATGACATCGTGTCGCAAAACCTCCCTCTGCCACATCACGACCTCCAGCCAGAGACTATCGAGGAGAAACTCATCTGCTATGCCGACAAGTTCTTCTCGAAGACACATCTCGACCGCGAGAAAACCATAGAGCAGGCAGAGAAAAGTCTAAGCAAATTCGGAGGCGAAACTCTCGCCCGCTTCCGCGATATGAAACGTTTGTTTGAGCCGAATTTGTAATCATACATAATAATAAACAGCAAAATTGAGAACCAAGACCGTCATAGCCCTTCTTTTGTGTGCCGTCATTTTCGTGATGGCAGCAGCCGATATGCCCTACTCGCAACGCAAGAAAGTGCGCAAGACTGCACCTGCCGACACCACTGCCGTGGCTGCCGACTCCATTAAGGACAGCATTGCCACCATACTGCGCGACTCGCTGGGACGCGAGATTGTGGACACAACAAAGATGGACTCACTGCAACTTGCAATATATCACCACAACCGCGCTATCGACGACTCCATTCGTCTCGACTCAATCAACCGACAACGAGCCAATGGCATCAACTCGCCCGTAAACTATTCGGCTTCCGACTCGCTCGTGTACGACGCCAAGACAAAGACGGCGAAACTCTACGGACAGTCGACTGTGAAATACGAGAACATGGATCTCGCTGCCGAGAAGATATACATGAGCATCGACTCGTCGCTCGTACACGCCACCGGAACACGCGACACTACCGACTCAACGGGACAGACGCTTATGGGCACGCCTGTGTTCAGCATGGGTCAGGACAAGTATGAGAGCGACACTATGGCGTTCAACTTCAAGACCAAGAAGGGCCTTATCTCAAAAGTATACACCCAGCAGGAAGACGGTTTCCTGCAAAGCGAAATATCCAAGCGCAACGACAACGGCGACATCTATCTGCAACACGGACGCTACACCACGTGCGACAAGAAACATCCCGACTTCTACATAGCGCTGTCGCGAGGCAAGGTGCGCCCGGGCAAGGACGTAACCTTCGGTCCGGCTTATCTCGTTGTGGCTGATGTGCCATTGCCACTGGCTATTCCTTACGGCTTCTTCCCGTTCACCAAGAGCTATTCGTCGGGATTCATCATGCCTACATACGGCGACGAGAACGACCGCGGATTCTATCTGCGCGACGGCGGATACTACTTTGCCATCAACGACAAGTGGGACCTCAAGCTCCTCGGCGAGATATACACCAAAGGCTCATGGGGACTGTCGGCAGCCAGCAACTACAACAAGCGCTACCGCTATTCGGGCAGCTTCTTCCTGAGTTATCAGAATACCAAGACCGGCGACAAGAACATGCCCGACTATTCGGAGCAGAAATCGTTCAAAGTGCAGTGGAGTCATCGCCAGGATTCAAAAGCAAATCCATACAGTTCGCTCTCGGCGAGCGTCAATTTCGCTACATCGAGCTACGAACGCAACAACCTCAACTCGCTGTACAATCCTCAGACGCTGTCGCAGTCGACACGTACATCGTCTGTGTCGTGGAGCACTACGTTCTCAAGCATAGGTCTGTCGCTCAGCTCTACAGCCAACCTCTCGCAGAACATGCGCGACTCTTCAATGTCGGTGACGCTGCCCGACCTCAACATCTCGCTCTCGCGCTTCTATCCGTTCAAGCGCAAGCACGTCGTGGGCAACGAACGCTGGTATGAGAAGATTTCAATGTCGTACACCGGACAGATTTCGAACAGCATCAACACCAAGGAGGACCGATTCCTCAAGTCGAACCTCATAAAGGACTGGCGCAACGGTTGGAACCACTCTATTCCTATTAGCGGCAACTTCACACTGTTCAACTATATCAACATCTCGCCCTCGTTCAACTTCCAGGACCGCATGTACACGCACAAGATTATGCGCTCGTGGGACGAGACCGCACAAAAAGAGGCGTGCGACACGATATACGGATTCAACAACGTGTACAACTATAACATGTCTATCAGTGCGTCGACCAAGCTCTACGGATTCTTCACTCCGAACCGCAAGATATTCGGCGACAAGATACAGGCCATTCGTCACGTCATCACTCCAAGCGTAAGCTTCAGCTATGCGCCCGACTTCGGACAGGGAAGGTACGGCTATTACAAGACCTATCAGAAGACCAATGCCGACGGTTCGGTTGAACTCGTAGAGTATTCGCCCTATCAGGGTCAGCTGTACGGAGTGCCGGGCAAGGGCAAGACGGGCAATATATCGTTCGACCTATCGAACAATGTCGAGATGAAAATCAAGAGCGACAAGGACAGCACGGGCATCAAGAAACTCTCAATCATCGACGAACTCGGTTTGGCCATGAGCTATAATCTTGCCACCGACTATCATCCGCTGTCGGACTTGACAATGCGCGTGCGACTGAAATGGTGGAAGAACTACACGTTCAATATGACTGCAGTATTCGCTTCGTATGCCTATGAGCTGGACAATAACGGCAGACCATACGTAGGCAACCGAACATTGTGGGGAATGGGCAAGTTCGGACGATTCCAGGGTACATCGCAGAACTTCTCATTCACGCTTACACCAGAGAAGATAAAGAAATGGTTTGGTGGTGGCGACGACACCGAGGAGAAGAAAAAAAGCAATAAGGACGACGAGGACGGCATCGATACCGACATCGAATCGAATGTGGACGACACTATGATTGAAGGCCAGCGCGGTGCAAAGAAGAGTGGCGGAGGCAAGGCGGAGACTGATGCCGATGGATATATGCGCTTCAATATGCCGTGGTCGCTGACGTTCGGCTATGGTATCACAATGCGAGAGAACACCGGTGGCAAATTCAATACCAAGACAATGCGCTATCCATACAAGTTCTCGCAAAACCTTAACGTGAGCGGCAACGTACGATTGAGTGACGGATGGAACATCTCGTTCTCGTCTGGCTACGACTTCGACCAGCACAAGATGTCAATGACTACAGCGTCGCTGCAACGCGACCTGCACTGCTTCAACATGTCGTGCTCGGTGGTGCTCGCTCCGTACACAAGCTACAACTTCTCGTTCAGATGCAACGCTGCTACTCTGACCGACGCTCTCAAATATGACAAACGCTCGGGATACAGCAACGCTGTGCAGTGGTATTAAAGCAGAATGATACCCTTCAAGGTATGAATACATATCATTAAAAAAGTGGACTGGCAACAGATTGCCGGTCCACTTTTTTTAATATAAATATACTTGGACAAGTATCATTAATATACTTGGACAAGTATCATTAATATACTTAGGCATGTATTATTAATATACTTGGGCGTTTATTATTAATATACTTGGATTTCGAACATCACTGACTCCATGTCTGAGCAGTTAGTATTTGCACCGCTGCTTGCTCAGGTCATGGCGAGGACGCCATAGCCTCCTACAGTTAACCCTTATTAAACCCAAAAGGAGAGCTATCAAGTGACTCTCCTTAATATTATGTGATCCCGTCGGGATTCAAACCCAAGACCTTCAGAACTTTTTCTCAACCAGGTCTTTCTGCTCTTTATAAGCAAAAAGGTGCAGCTCTTTAAAAGCCACACCTTAATATGTGATCCCGTTGGGATTCAAACCCAAGACCTTCAGAACTTTTTCTCAACCAGATCTTGCTGCTCATTAAACACAAAAGGAGAGCCAACAAGTGACTCTCCTTAATATGTGATCCCGTTGGGATTCAAACCCAAGACCTTCAGAACTTTTTCTCAACCAGGTCTTTCTGCTCTTTATAAGCAAAAAGGTGCAGCTCTTTAAAAGCCACACCTTAATATGTGATCCCGTTGGGATTCAAACCCAAGACCTTCAGAACTTTTTCTCAACCAGATCTTGCTGCTCATTAAACACAAAAGGAGAGCCAACAAGTGACTCTCCTTAATATTATGTGATCCCGTTGGGATTCAAACCCAAGACCTTCAGAACCGGAATCTGACGCTCTATTCAGCTAAGCTACGGGACCTTTGCACCTGCTTACTCGTGAGTAAGCGAATGCAAAGGTACAAAATTAGTTTCAAATCAACGACCAACCTACTATTTTTTATTTTGTAGAGTTCTTATTCATTAAGCGTTGTTCATGTTGACCGCGCATAAGGCGTTGTCCGTTCTTGCCCTTACGCTGAGCGAATCGCTTCATCATGTTCTTCTCGACTTCGTATACACGCTGAATCTGCTTCTGCGTCATAAACTTCGAGTATTCCTTATAATACTTCTGTCGGATGTCGAGAATCTTCTCGCTCATTTCGAAGCGCTTCTTGATATTCTGCCCAATTTGCTCCTCATTGTTATTGCCATTGCGACCATTGTTATTGCCATTGCGACGAGAACGCGGACCAAGAGCCCAAATCTCCTTCTGGCATTGTGTATAGGTGTTAATGAACTTGGCTGTAGTCTCGTCATCAAGAGCAAGGTTATTGGCAATATACTTAGCCTGCTTTTCTGAGAGTTGCTCGCGTGTGAGGCGCTGCTTATTGTTGGGAGCCTGAGCGAAAGAATTGACGGTGAACATCGTCATTGCGATGACCAGCATCATTACGTTGAAAATCTTTTTCATAATCAGTGTTTTTTAGTTTATGTTATATATATTTGCCTTAATTGTTGATGAACACATCATCCTGATACACATCCACGATATAAGCCTGGTCGCACTCGGATAGTTGTGCGAAGGCTTGCTCTACATCCTGAATATCGCTTGAAGCCGTTGGCGTATTGGGAGCTAAGAAATGTATGTTGATGACAAACATTGCTACAACAGCAGCTGCTGCAGACAACGATACAGGCCAAAGCCACTTGCGGACAGTACGTCGATTCGTCTTAATCTTCGTATTCTTCTGTGGCATATCCTGTACGGCATCAAGGATGTTGCTCTGCATCTTGGCGAAGAAATCGTCGGGAGTAGAGTATGGCATGCGTTTGCCCACTTGATTGAAATCGAAATTCTTGTCCATATCCTTAATCATTTGAGTTCATATACTTTATAATTTTCTCTTTAGCAACATGATAGCTTGCCTTGATGCTTGTAGCAGTAGAGTCGGCTATCTTGGCTATCTCGTCAAAACCGAGTTCGTCATAGTAGCGTAGGTTGAAAGCCAGCTGCTGCTTGGGTGGAAGTGTTAGAATCGCCTTTTGCAACTTCACCGCAAGCTTGTCGGCATAGTCAACATAATTATCAGAAGCTATAATGTCAACACCTGTCGTAACCGAGTCGAGCGAAATTGTCTCCTGACGACGCTTGCCGATGAGTCGCAACGCTTCGTTGGTAGCAATGCGGTATAGCCAAGTGCGCAATGAGCTGTCGCCACGAAACTGTTCGAGCGACAGGAACATCCTTACAAACGTCTCTTGTGTGGCATCCTGGGCATCATCGTGCGACACCACAAGTCGGCGGATGTGCCAGTAGAGAGGCTCCTGATACTTGCTCAGCAGCATCCTGATGCCTGTCTCCCGGCTTGCGTTCAGTGTTTTTATTATATCATTGTCGTTTATCGTCATAGCCTCAACTTCTATCTGTTACATCTATTTGACCTCGATAATGATGAAAAGTAAAACTGAGGGTGTGAAATTCTTTGTCCAAATATTTGACGGCCGTGTCTAATGTCAATATCAAATGATGTTGGGACTCAATCTTGGATATGATTATGATAATGTTGCGATAGTTTCGATTTCACAACTGAATTTCCGCAACGGAATCCTCGTAGCAGGCATCGTGACGATGATTATCGCCCTCTTCGGATTGGTGGGCTATACGAGTGATGAGGTGTTGTTCTTGTTGGTTTTTATCATCGAAAAAGTGTATTCTCCTTCAGAAATCCGCAAAATGTCTGGTGTAATCTAACAAGATAAATGTATCGTTAAGGAATGAAGATGTGGGAGGCTATTTCGGCTCACCCGATAAGGCTCTCGTCGGCATAAGCCAATAAGTTCTTTGGCAAATGTATATATACAACAAATGAGGGGCTTAATTAAAAGCTCCTCATCTAATCAGCGGTGCGTACGAGACTCGAACTCGTGACCCCATGCGTGACAGGCATGTATTCTAACCAACTGAACTAACGCACCTCAAACACTATTGTGTGCTGAAATAATATATTTTGCATTCGTCCGTTACTCGCTTTATTGACTCAAGTTGGCGGTGCGTACGAGACTCGAACTCGTGACCCCATGCGTGACAGGCATGTATTCTAACCAACTGAACTAACGCACCTTTCTTTTGTCTGCGTTAAAGACGATTGCTTTGTTGCCTTAAAAACGGTAATCAAAGGCGGTGCGTACGAGACTCGAACTCGTGACCCCATGCGTGACAGGCATGTATTCTAACCAACTGAACTAACGCACCAGTATGATTAAGGCTTACTAAAAAAAACCTTGTTCTGCCGTTTTTTAAGCGAGTGCAAAGGTATGAATATTATTTGAATTAACAAAGTTTTTTGTCATATTTTTTCAAAAAAACTTACTCATAACCACTGCATCCGTATATTTTTCGCCATCGAAGAGCCATTTCGGCAGATTTGCCGACGTTGTAAATCCACATTTGTCGAACAATGCTATCGACGGACGGTTGTCTATCGATATGACTGCATACACCTGATTGAGGTGCAGAATGCGCTGCGCATAATGTAGCATATAGTGCACGGAAGCCTCAGCATAGCCGCATCGGCGGAAGCCTCGCATAACGACAATGCTCAGTTCGGCACGCCTATGACTGGCATTGAAGTCGAAAAGGTCAGCCATTCCCACCGTACGCCCGTCAGCATTCTCCACAATCATGCGCACCTGTCCGTCGCTGTATATGTCGTTTGTGGCGTTGGCTATATAGTCGTGCAGCACATAGCGCGAGTATGGCACGTTGGTATTGCCCACGTTCCATAGTTCGCGGTCGTTCTCGATGTTGTACAGAAAGTCGAGATCTTCAGGCTCCATTGCCCTCAACCTCACCTTTGTAAGATTCTTTTCGCTCATGACAAAACCTCCTCATAAGTGATTACGTTGCCAGTCTTGCTGCTGAATGTGCCCATCGACACACCCTTGTGCCGATTCTCACGGAACAGACGCAACACCTGTCCGAAGCCGAATGCGTCGGTATCGTACACCACATACACCTTATGGACATCGGGCAATGCCATGCAGGCATGGCCGTTTGGCCGCTCCAGACAATCGCTGACAACAAACGTTGCCTCAAGAGCATTGCGCAATGCGATGTCGCGACACTTGGACTCGCTGTCCTTGGTACATATAAATATGTATGCAGCACGGCGCATGCGCTGCGGGTCGACAAATCCGAGAGCACGCCTTATGGCACGCATCTGCATTGAGAAAAGGGCTATAGTGGCCTTAAGCAATATGGCGGCCTTGATTGGCAGCGCCACAAGATGGCTCACACTGCCGTAATGCTTGCGGAAGAAGATGAGCATGGCATTGTAGAACACATGCACATAGCGGAACGACGACTGATGCGAACTCTCGCCTTTGTAATGCAGTATGTGTGCCGGTATATACCAGTTCTCATATCCGGCATCGACTATACGGCACGACAGGTCGATGTCTTCGCCATACATGAAGAAGTCTTCGTCCAACAGTCCTACCCTATCCAGCGCCGAACGCCTCATCATACAGAATGCTCCGCTCACCACGTCAATGCGTCCTGCCTCGCTCCACGACATTCCGCCCATATAGTAACGGCCGAAACGGCTACGTGGGAACATGACGCACAGTCCGCACATCTTGTAGAAGGCTGTCATTGGCGTAGGTCTACCGCGACGCGACTCAGGAGCAAGCGATCCGTCGGCACACTGCATTGCCACACCTGCACTGCCCGCATTGGGATGAGCATCCATAAAATCGAGCACACAGCGTATGGTATCTTCAGCCACAATGGTGTCGGGATTGAGCAGCAGTACATATTCGCCGACGCTCTGACGGATAGCGGCGTTGTTGGCACGCGCAAAGCCGAGGTTATGACTGCTGTCCATAACCTTTACCTGAGGAAAACGAGAGCGTATGAGCTGTACGGTGCCGTCGTGCGAATTGTTGTCGACAACAAACACCTCTGCGTCTATGTCACGCAGCGAACGCAATAGCGATGCAAGACATTGCTCTACATAAGCGCGCACTTTATAACTGACAATTACTACCGACAGTTTAACCATTCCTATTGTTTTTCAGATTCAGCGCTGTCCTGCTGATGTTCAGCCATCAGGCTGCCGGCATTCATCTCAGCCTCGCAGCGTGCCATCGTAGGCAGCACAAAGCACAGACTGAGCAGCAATATTATGGCCATATATCCGAATGCCACGTTCATGTATATATAATATAATAAGGTGTTTGCCACCATGGGCAAACACAGCATAAGCATACGAACCATGCCCCAGCGCAACAATTCTGCTGTCGAGGTGATACGGGCGGCTATGGTCTTGAATCGGAACAGACGCAGCGCCAGCGGAATGACGCACAGCGTGAGCAGCTCCATAAGAATAGTGAGGACAAACTCATCGCTACCTCCACGTCCCGACAGCACGCCTACGGGCAGCGTATCCGATTCGTAGAGCACCACAGCTATAAGCGATACAGCCACCGCAATGCCCAATACAAGCATAAGAACGTTGCGAGTATGTCTTATCATTTTCCAGTCATTTTAGTACGATTAATAATAGCGCGTCCCAGAGTCACCTCGTCGGTATACTCCAGTTCGTCGCCTACAGAAATGCCACGCGCTATCACGCTCAGCTCCACATCGTATGGAGCCAGCTTGCGCGATATGTAGAAGTTGGTGGTGTCGCCCTCCATAGTGGAGCTGAGGGCAAGTATCACCTCGCGCACTCCTCCGTCTGCCACACGCTTCACGAGCGAATCAATCTCGATGTCTGACGGACCGATGCCGTCCATAGGCGAAATGATTCCGCCCAGGACATGATACAGTCCGCCATACTGCTGAGTATTCTCCACCGCCATAACGTCGCGTATGTTCTCGACAACGCATATTGTAGACGCATCGCGACGGGTGTCGGAGCATATCGGGCACACGTCAGTGTCGCTGATGTTGTGGCACACGCGGCAGTACTTGACGTCCTTGCGCAGTCGCGACACAGCACCGGCAAACTCCTCTACCTCCTCTTCCGAGCGGCGCAGCATATTGAGCACAAGCCGCAAGGCTGTCTTGCGACCTATGCCCGGTAATTTAGAAAATTCTCCCACTGCTTTCTCAAGCAGCTTGGAGGGATATGCATTATCCATCAGAATGAAATATAGATATTGTCTGACCCAAAATCGGGATTATTGCTTGAACAGATAAACGCCCACACCAATCTTGAAGCCGATGGTAGAATAATCCTTATGGTTCTTGAACGACTGGTCGTAATAGATAGCCGGCTCTACCGTCACCGCATCATTGAGGAAAAAGGCATAGCCAACCTCCACGCCTGGCATCACGTCGTTGAACTTCTTGCCTGCATGTACATACTTGCAGTTTACGCCAAGATAGATGCCGTTCTGCTCGATGTAGTAGCGTCCGCCCACACCTACGGTGTACTTGTCGGATATGGCCTTATTGCCTGAGTGCTCATATCCCACCTGACCGAGAAGCAGCATGTCGTCGGCTACAAACAGTCCTGCCTGAACCTGTGTGCCGATCGAGAATTTCTCCGAACCCGTATATTTCATGTTAAGGCCTGTAAGCGATCCCCCTACATATACCTTGCCCTCCTCAAACTGGGCATTTGCAGTAACGGCTGCAAACAGAGCCACAACCATTGCCAATAATTTTTTTCTCATAATCTGATTGTTTTTGATTTGAATAGTTGCAAATTTACATAATATATTTCTAAAACAAGACAATATGCCGTCCGAAACAGAAAAATATAGCTACCTTTGTGGTTCAATTGCAAAAAAGCGAACACAAAATGAGAAAAATCCACCCATATATTTTTTCACTCATCATTGCCATCCTGGCATTGACAGCAAGTAGTGCCACCGGCACGGCACACGCTGCCCGTTGCACAGCCATAACGCCCAAACACGAGGTGCGAGCAGTATGGCTCACCACCATTGGCGGAATAGACTGGCCTCACTCTTACGCCCAGTCGGCCCCCTCTATAGAAAAACAGAAGGACGAATTGCGCCGCATTCTCGACCAGCTACAGTCTGCCGGCATCAACACCATACTGCTACAGACACGTGTACGCGGCACAGTGATATATCCTTCGGCATACGAACCGTGGGACGGATGTCTGTCAGGACATCCCGGCAAGGCTCCCGGCTACGACGCTTTGCAGTTTGCCATCAACGAATGCCACCGTCGTGGCATGGAGCTGCATGCATGGATTGTCACCATGCCTGTAGGCAAATGGGACGCAATGGGATGCAAACTGCTGCGCAAGAAGATGCCGCGCAACATCATACGCATCAAGGCCGACGGCTACATGAATCCCGAGACCCAGCAGACTGCCGACTATCTGGCAAGCATCTGTGCCGAAGTGACACGCGCCTACGACGTAGACGGCATCCACCTCGACTACATACGCTATCCCGAAGAACTGCCCAAGCTGAAGACTTTGGCACGCGACAAGGGCCGCGACAACATTACACGCATCGTACGCACTATATCCCGTCGTGTAAAAAGCATAAAGCCGTGGGTGAAGATGAGCTGCTCGCCCATAGGCAAGTATGACGACACGCAGCGCTACTGGAGCCGTGGATGGAACGCCAACACCAAGGTTTGCCAGGATGCCGAACATTGGTTGCGCGACGGACTGATGGACGAACTGTTCCCGATGATGTACTTTCGCGACAACGACTTCTTCCCCTTCGCCCTCGACTGGAAAGAGCGAAGCCACGGACGCATCGTTGTGCCGGGACTGGGCATATACTTCATGTCGCCACGCGAGCGCAACTGGGCGTTGAGCGACATAACGCGCGAACTGGAGTTTCTGCGTGCCGAGGGATTGGGACACGCCTATTTCCGCTCCAAATTCTTCACTGACGACACCAAGGGCATATACCAATACGCCCGCAACGAATACTCGCAGTATGCATCGCTCATTCCGCCAATGACATGGCAGAGCAAAACACGCCCCGACGCTCCCCAGAACCTAAGCATCACATCCAACGGCAACGGCACAGCACTGATGTCATGGCGCCACAACGTGGCTGACACTACGATGATGCTGTTCAACGTTTATGCCTCGACCCGATATCCTGTCGACACAAACGATGCACGCAACATCATCGTAGCACGCCGTCAAAGCCGCCAGCTCACCATTCCCGACAACGACAACATATATTATGCCGTATGCGCCACCGACCGCTATGGCAACGAGAGCGCAGCACTGCAGCAGCACTGCCATGACTATATGGCTACCGACGCATGCAGCCACAGTATAGCCACACGCAACACCATGCTGCCCTGCGACGGCACAAACGTCACGCTGCCACATTACACTGCGCTGGCAGATGCCGACCTTCTGATTGTAGAGTCGATGCAGCAGGCAGCCATAACCACCCTGCCCTATCGTCGCACACGCACCGTAAGCGTCAGCTCGCTGCCACGCGGAGTTTACATTCTGCGTACACTCAACAGCAAGGGCGTAAGCCACAGAGTGGGAATATTCAGAAAATAAAAACGGCTTTTTTATCCAATAAATCACGTCGTATTGGATAAAAAAGCCGTTTTTTTATCCAGTACAACGCAAAATGCTGGATAAAACAGAAGAAAACAAGCTGTACATACAAAAACCTGAGGTTGAGTTTTTAACGTTTGGCTTTACCCGTTTCTTAGCATAAAACCGTACCTTTGCGTGAGATTATAAAAATTTAATGTTGTTATATGATTGACTTTAAGAAAACCGTATATTGCGCACTGATAGCGCTATATACAATGAATGCAAACGCAACGGTTTACGAAACCGAACTGTCGGCAGCTCAAGGCTATGTGGAAACTCTTGACGGAAAGCCAGGAGCTTCGGGCATATATATTCCCGGAGAGGGACGTGACAACAACGGCATTGCCACAAACTACAACAGCCTGTCGGCTTGGACCAATGCCAACGCTTGCGCAGTCTATTACTTTCATCAGCCTGCCGCAACCGTCACCAATACCATCAAGCTGAACGTAAAGAAAGGTTACAGCGCCAAGTTCCGACTCACTATCATCGCCCCCGATGCACCTGACGTGCAGCTTTTCAGCAAGACATTTACCGCCAACGGCACCGACAGCAACGTAAATGTAACTGTAGGCGACGTAACGTTCAAGCGTTCGGCCTACTACCGCTATCGGCTGGAATGCCTGTCGGGCAACCAGAACATCAACCTTATACGCAGTTTCACGTTCAAGACGACGGCTACGGAGAAACCTTACGTTGCCAATTATCTCTCTTCGCCATCAGTTCACCTCACCTCATGGGGCTCTACCGACCCTAACGCACCAAAAGGCGACGCCTACGACTGGTGCTTCATGGAGATAATGCTACCCCAGGAGTCGGACATCACGGGCACTTTTGCCATGGCGCTCGGCGTGCTCAACGGATATATGGGCATACAGATGAACGGATATACAGCCGACGGATCGCCACGACACGACATACTCTTCTCGATGTGGGACGACGGCTCTACCGACGAAGACCCTAACCTGCCTGAATATATGCGTGCAGGTGCTGTAGACTGGGACCCGCTGACCACTACCAACCGATTCGGAAATGAAGGTACCGGTGTGCAGACTTACCGCAAAGGAACGTACTGGACACCCGGGAAATACGTACAGTTCATAACCAACTGCCGCCCCGAAACTACGTCATACACTACCTATGTGAACGGCAAACCCACCGTTCACACACAGCACAACATGCTCGTGTCAGCATGGTTTAATGCGCTCGACGGCAAGGGATGGCAGTATATTGCTACCGTGCGCAAGCGAAATTCATCCACTTACTTCAGTTCCTGGTACTCTTTCCTTGAAAACTATCACAGCGCAACGGGTCAGGCCAACCGTATAGCCTACTATCGTAACGGGTATATGCGAGCACGCAGCAACGGCAAATGGTACAACCGCAACAGCGTAGGGTTTGGTCATACCGACGGAGGCGACAAAACAGGAGCACGCACCGATTACGGACAGGGCACTACCGACAACCCTGCCGACCGCACCTTCTTCATGCAGACGGGCGGATATACATCAACCCAAAAGAACAAGACAGTCACGGCTCTTGCCACCGACTACACTCCCGTCGACACCATCAACATCACTCCGCTCAACGACCGTGTGCTAACTGCCATAGCCAACGAAAAGACACGCATTGAGAAGGAACAGCTGTTCAACGACAATATTCTGAAGAAGACTGGATGGAAAGCCATAGAATACTCATCAGAAGAGACTGCAGGCGAAGGCACTAACGGAAGAGCGCAGCAGATAGTAGACGGCGACAACAACACCTACTGGCATCCGCAGTGGTACAGAAACACAGCTCAGCTGCCCCACTACATCGTAGTGGACATGCAGGAGATGAAGAATGTGGGCGGTTTTGAAATAAAGATGGGGGACAATGCCAACCGCCACATCAAGGCTTACGACATCTACGGCTCCACAGACAATGCCACTTGGACACTGCTGTGCAGCGACGCCAACGCTCCGTCGAAGTCTTCGTTCCGTGTCAGTCTCGGCAAGGCTGCCGACATAAGATACTTCAAGATTGTGGTGCGCCAGACCACAGCCACCGACGGTCCGTTCCTGCGCATATACGAAATGAACGTCGCGTCGGGCGCCGTCGCTACTGCCGTCAACCATATTACAGCCAACAACAGCACGTCGCCAGACAACGGCACCACATATAATCTTGGCGGTCAGAAGGTAGACGAAGATGCCAAAGGAATCGTGATAAGCAACGGCAGGAAATATATAAGGAAGTAAGGGCAGCGGGATTATTGCTTGCTCCTTAATTCATCTATCAAATCGTTTACGATATAAGTGTCGCTCATAAGATGCAGGCCGTATGTTTCGTCGTGGAGCATACGGCACACATCTGATTCATAGAATATCTCCAAGGCCCTGTCGGTAGATATATTGAGCGTATCGGCCAATTGCGCAATGATTCGCGCAATCTTGTTCCAAAGAAGAAAGTCGAGCATAACTATATCCTTTCTGCAGATTTAAAATGTAAAAACTTGTCAATAATCTCTTGATTGAGAATGCATATTTGCCAACTCGGCTTGTGATAAAACAGCTTGCCAAGTGTACTATTTATATCAGCATAGCCATTGATATAGGCTTCAACAGCATCAATAACTCTGTCATCGGCAACTCCACCCTCAATGATGTCATAGCCATTCCAAGGTTGTTTGCCCTTTCGGCTGTCAACGATAAAGTCAAGCCACTCCTTGTCGTAAGCCTCAAAGCGTTTCAACCTACAATTCTGCGGAATGGCAAACTCATAAATATTGACAACAGCCTGACTGGCTTTTCGTATGGTTCGTATACGCGCTGCCCATTTGGAAGCCTGTTCGGCAATAGGCGTAAGATAAAATCCAGGACCAAAATCAAGGTCTCTTCTACCGATATTAACCAATGGATGCTCTACTGTAACATTTGAGCCATGATATAAAGTCATTCCGTTCATTAATCTGCCCTTTCCCAATTCTTCAGTGCCTCAACAACATCATTAGCCACAGCTTCCCTGCTTTCGGTATGCAAGGTGTCATAGCAATCCTGTATCAGACTCTTGACAAGTCCAACACGTTCAAGTCTTCGCCTCATCTCAGACGGCGAAATGCCCATTTTCTGGGCCGATGCCTCTATTGCCAAAACCGTAAAGGCAAGACGATCGAATTCTGGAGTTCGGGGAGTCATTTCCATAATAAACGTTGATTTTGTAGTGTTCAATGCGACAGCGTAAAAGTGCAGGATGAAAAACAAGCATCTGTACCAAATGAAAACTACGCTGAATTGCAGCCTATCTTATGCAAAGATAGTGCAAACCGAGCGCAATACAAAATGAATTCATTCTTTTTTTAGACGTATACAACATTTAAAATGACAATATTAGAAGTTCAAGTTGGAGTGTTAATAGACAACGCAAATGGTGGGAGGCTATTGCGTCCCCGCCGTAGCCTTAGCAGTTAGCTGATACATTATTATTGTAATTGTTTGCACCGCTGCTTGCTCAGGCTATGGCGAGGACGCCATAACCTCCTATTGTTTGTCCTTCATTAAAACTATAGTATCACTCCAGATTTTGAAACAAAAAACTGCCACTAAAAAAAGGACTCCTTTTACTCTCCAAAAGGACTCCTTTTACTCTCCAAAAGGACTCCTTTTGCATAACAAATGTACCCCTTTTGGAATGCAAAAGGGGTACATTTGATTTTCAAGCGTTATTTTCGGGCTTTTCAGCCACTATTTTTCAGCCTTTCAGCCACTATTCATTGACTTTTCAGCTGCTGTTTGTCAGCCTTTCAGCCGCAGTTTTTATACCAAGTGAGCGATGAGGTCCTCGCGCTCGCCTTCAAGCATATCGATTACCGGAACCTCAATCATTGTGTAGCATCCCGGCTGCTGACGCATTGAGGCACGAGCCACATTGACAAGCACCTGACCGGTAAGAGCAGGGTTGTTGATGCTCATGGTGAACTCCATACGCTGATTCTGTGTCTTGCCGCTGACACCCTTGCGAGTGAGATGAACGCCGTGTCCCATGTCGCGCACAGCGTCTACCGAAGGCACTTCAAATACGTGAGTCTCGTCGTTAGCGAAGTACGGGTCGGCCTTGATGGCTGCTGTGACGTCCTCAAGCTTAGCTCCGTCCTCAAGTTCTACGTAAACCATACGGCGGTGCAAGCCCTCACCCTTAGGTATAGTCATAGAAAGAGCGTTCTTTACGCCCTCCTTTGAGCGCACGCATACGCTGTGGCCCATCGACATACCCGGTCCGAAATTGGTGTAGCTGAGTCCCTTCGGTGCAAGACTCTGCATGAGTGTACGCACGATAGAGTCAGAACCCGGATCCCATCCGGCTGCAATGATGCTCACAGCCTTGTGCTCCTTGCATATAGGAGTGAGTGCTGCACGGTAGTCGAGGATTGAAGTGTGGATGTCGAAGCTGTCGACGGTGTTGATGCCGAGAGGCAGAATCTGCTTGGCATATTCCTCGCACGAACGTGTAGGAGTAGCAAGAATGGCTACGTCTACGTCCTTAAGCTCACGAATATCCTTAACTACTTCATACTGTGAAAGCTCTGCCGGCTTGTTGTCGGCACCATTGCGACGCACGATACCTGCTATCTCGAAATCGTCGGCGGCCTCAAGGGCCTGGACAGCATAATGTCCGATGTTGCCGTATCCTACTACGGCTGCTCTGATCTTCTTCATTTCTTTTGTATTTCTTTTTATTGGTTTTTACGGGCACAAAGTTACGCAAATTAGACAATAAAGCGCATTAAAGAATAAACTTTTTTCATTCTACCATTCATAATACTTACAAATTAGTAGAGTTTCGTAGGGTTTTGATAATAAAACGACACGATTTTCGCCACAATACGTTAACAATGGCAAGTTGCACAAATATCATGAAGCTTGCGATTAAGATTTTACCGTAAAATAGGGGAAAATAAAGGTGGCAATTATTTTGCATTGTCTTCAATTCGTTGTAACTTTGTGGCAAAGAAATTTTCAAATCATCAATTAACTAAATAACATTATGGCATCAACACCAGATTTCAAGTATGCTCCTATGTTCCAGTTGGGCGAGGATACTACTGAATACCGCTTGCTCAGCAAGGAAGGCGTGAGCACCGGTGAGTTTGAAGGCAAGACAATCCTGAAAGTTTCGAAGGAGGCTCTGACATTACTCGCACAGCAGGCTTTTCACGACGTAGAGTTCATGCTGCGCCGCGAACATAACCTGCAGGTTGCAAAGATTCTGTCAGACCCCGAGGCTTCGGAGAACGACAAGTACGTTGCTCTGCAGTTCCTGCGCAACGCCGAGACTGCCTGCAAGGGCATCCTGCCTTTCTGCCAGGACACCGGTACTGCCATCATACACGGCGAGAAGGGACAGCGCGTATGGACCGACTTCGAGGACGAAGAGGCTCTGTCGCGCGGTGTCTACAACACATTTACACAGGACAACCTGCGCTACTCGCAGAATGCTCCGCTCAATATGTACGACGAGGTGAACACACGCTGTAACCTCCCGGCACAGATCGACATCGAGGCTGTAGAGGGCGACGAGTATCGTTTTGTAATGGTTGCTAAGGGCGGTGGCTCTGCCAACAAGACATATTTCTATCCGATGACCAAGGCTACTATACAGAATGAGGGCACATTGCTGCCTTTCCTCGTTGAAAAGATGAAGAGCCTCGGCACAGCGGCTTGCCCTCCTTACCACATCGCATTCGTTATCGGCGGCACATCGGCTGAGAAAAACCTGCTCACAGTGAAGCTCGCTTCAATCAAATACTACGACACTCTGCCTACTACTGGCGACGAGACTGGTCGTGCTTTCCGCGACATCGACCTTGAGGAGAAGCTTCTGAAGGAGGCTCACAAGATTGGTCTGGGCGCCCAGTTCGGCGGCAAGTACCTGGCACACGACATTCGCGTGATCCGTCTTCCACGTCATGGAGCAAGCTGTCCTATCGGTATGGGCGTGAGCTGTTCAGCCGACCGCAACATCAAGGGTAAGATTACAAAGGACGGTATCTTCCTTGAGGTGATGGACTCTAATCCTTCTGAGCTTATCCCTGAAGAACTTCGTCGTCCGGGCGAGGGCACTAAGGGCATCGAGATCAACCTCGACAACGGTATTGAGGCAGTTTGCGCTGAGCTCTCTAAGTATCCAGTCAGCACACGTGTCAACCTGAAGGGTACTATCATCGTGGCTCGTGACATCGCTCACGCTAAGCTTAAGGCACGTCTGGATGCAGGCGAAGAGATGCCTGAATACTTCAAGAACCATCCTATCCTTTACGCCGGACCGGCTAAGACTCCGGAGGGTTATCCTTGCGGTTCAATGGGTCCGACCACTGCCAACCGTATGGATCCGTACGTTGACGAGTTCCAGGATCACGGCGCATCGCTCGTAATGATTGCCAAGGGCAACCGCTCGCAGGTAGTGACCGACGCTTGCAAGAAGCACGGCGGATTCTATCTCGGCACAATCGGTGGCGTGGCTGCCGTTCTGTCGCAGAGCTCTATCAAGAGCATCGAGTGCGTAGAGTATCCCGAACTCGGTATGGAGGCTATCTGGAAGATTACCGTTGAGGACTTCCCTGCATTCATACTCGTTGACGACAAGGGCAACGACTTCTTCCAGCAGTTGAAGCCTTGGTGTCCTAACTGCAAGTAATAGCACAAAAAACAGCATTGATTACTTCTTTGTCAAGTAATCAATGCTGTTTTTTTATTATCTTTTATTGTTTTATGTTTCCTACAACTGGAAACGGTAAGCTGCGCTAAACATAAACACACGGTTCTTAACGGGCTTCATTTCGAGGAAATCCTTCTGAACATTTGTAAGTCCGATGTTGTAGCGTGCGTCAATTATTACGTTCATATACTCAAACGAGAGTCCTACCGGTATCGAGAAGTCAACCTTCTTGATTGTCGAGTTGAGGTTGATGTCGTGCTTCACAGGCGTGTCGGCAACAAACTCGTCGTTGTCATTCTCGGTGAATTTTGTCTCAGTATACTTCAACTTACCCGATACGGGGAAGCCAAACTGTACACCCGTCTTCACGGCAAATCCCGGAGCTACATAGTAGTTGAGCAGCAACGGAACATTAATTACGTGCAACTGTGTAGACAAATCGTTCAGTCCGACATACGTATTAACGTTGCCCGACTGCGATGTCTGCTCGTTAACATTGCCGTAGTTGCAACCTTGCTGGGCATAATGGGCACCCAACATGACCGACAACGAATTGGTTAACTGATAATCCAAGTCTACTCCTACGGTAAATCCCGGCTTGTTGCGCGAGGAGCCCCACGCTCCCGTACTGCTTCCTGTATTGAAATAAACGCCATCGCCCGAGAAATTGGCCAGACTCACTCCCACACGGGGAATAATCGAAAACTTGCCCGCAGCAGTCTGTGCCGACGCCGCAACACAGCTCAACATAACGAGAAGCGACAATAATGATTTCTTCATAGTTATTATTTCCTTATACATTATTATAATAAAAGGTGTCCCCCGACATCTATGCCAAGAAACACCTTTCCTATATTTCATATTCTGTTCACTTGTTTATATAGCCAGCACGTATACGACATGCGCTACATTAGCAAGACATTAATCCTTGTTAGAACGCTTGCGTGCAAGATGGTCGAGAGTGATCTTGCGCATACGGATGCTCTTCGGAGTAACCTCAACGAGCTCGTCGCCCTTGATATACTCAAGACATTCCTCAAGACTCATTACGACCTTCGGTATCACACGAGCCTTCTCGTCAGAGCCACTGGCACGCACATTGGTGAGCTGCTTGGCCTTGGTAACGTTGATTACGAGGTCATTGTCGTGAACATGTTCGCCCACTACCTGACCGCCGTAAACCTCTTCACCCGGATCGATGAAGAACTTGCCACGATCCTGAAGCTTGTCAATAGAGTAAGCATAGGCTGTACCTGTCTCCATTGCAATCATCGAACCATTCATACGGCGTACTATCTCGCCCTTATACGGCTGATACTCCTTGAAGCGGTGAGCCATAATGGCCTCGCCCTGGCTTGCTGTGAGCACGTTGGTACGCAGTCCGATGATACCACGCGAAGGAATGTCGAACTCGATGTCAACACGTTCGCCGAGTGTCTGCATTGATGTCATCTCGCCCTTACGACGTGTCACCATATCAATCATCTTGCTTGAGAACTCCTCAGGCACATTGATTGTCAACTCCTCGATAGGCTCGCACTTCTGTCCGTCAATCTCCTTATAGATTACCTGCGGCTGACCTACCTGAAGCTCGTAGCCCTCACGACGCATTGTCTCAATGAGAACCGAGAGGTGAAGCACACCACGTCCGCTTACAATCCACTTATCTGTAGAGTCCTCGAAGGGACGAACACGCAGCGCAAGGTTCTTCTCAAGCTCCTTCTGAAGGCGGTCGTTGACGTGACGTGAGGTCACAAACTTGCCCTCTTTGCCGAAGAACGGTGAGTCGTTGATGGTGAAGAGCATACTCATTGTAGGCTCGTCGATGGCAATAGGAGGAAGCGGCTCAGGATTTTCGAAGTCGCAAATGGTATCACCAATCTCGAAATTCTCAAGACCAACGATAGCGCAGATGTCGCCAGAGTGAACCTCTTCAACCTTCTTCTGACCCATTCCCTCGAATACATGAATCTCCTTGATCTTGGTTTTCTCAAGTTTGCCGTCACGATGCGATATGGTTACGTTCATGCCCTCAGTCAGAGTGCCGCGATGAACACGTCCCACTGCGATACGACCAGTATAGCTTGAATAGTCGAGCGATGTGATAAGCAGCTGCGGAGTACCTTCAAGCACCTTCGGAGCGGGTATCACCTCAACAATCTTATCAAGCAGATAGTCGATGTTATCAGTCGGAGTCTTATAGTCCTCAGCCATCCATCCGTTCTTTGCCGAACCATATACTACGGGGAAATCGAGCTGATCCTCAGTGGCATTGAGCGAGAACATCAGGTCGAACACCATCTCGTAGACCTCTTCAGGACGACAGTTTGGCTTGTCTACCTTATTGACTACAACGATAGGCTTCAATCCTATCTCCAGCGCCTTTTGAAGAACGAAGCGTGTCTGGGGCATCGGGCCCTCGAAAGCATCAACAAGCAGGATGCAACCATCTGCCATATTGAGCACACGCTCTACTTCGCCGCCAAAGTCGGAGTGTCCCGGGGTGTCTATAATATTGATTTTTGTACCTTTCCAATTGATTGACACGTTCTTGGAAAGGATGGTTATTCCTCGTTCACGCTCCAGGTCATTGGCATCCAATACCTGGCCACTGTTATCCTGGCCGTCGCGGAACAGCTTGCCCGCCAACATCATCTTGTCGACAAGAGTAGTCTTGCCGTGGTCGACGTGGGCAATAATCGCAATGTTTCTAATGTCTTGCATTTATATAGTACCTTAAAAAAACTTTTTGCAAAGTTACGAAGTTTTGTTCACATATACGCAAAAAGTCCCGAAAACTTGAATCGTTTTCGGGACTTTCTGTTTGCCTTAAGCTTTCTGTGCGCGAATTACTTACGAAGACCGAGGGCCTTGATGATTGCACGGTAGCGATTGATGTCGCGGTCGTACAGATAGTTGAGCAATGCGCGGCGCTTTCCTACCAGCTGTGTCAATGAACGTGCGGTAGTATAATCTTTACGGTTCTTCTTAAGATGTTCCGTCAAATGGGAAATACGGTATGAGAACAATGCTATCTGGCTCTCAGCTGAACCAGTATCAGTGTTAGACTTTCCGTACTGTCCAAAGATCTCTTGTTTTTTTGCCTGATCTAAATACATAGAACTTTTGTAAATTTAAAATATTATTGATTTTTTGCGTAATGCGGATGCAAAGGTACGACTTTTTATTCGTAATCAGCAAGATACGAGCATGAAACGCGCTGAAATTAACCATTTTTTACAGTATTTCCCTTAGCGGTATCATCACAAAGTCTCGCTCATGCATGTGAGGATGGGGCAAAGTGAGGGTCGGTGTCGAAATGTTGACATCGTCGTACATCAGCATGTCGATGTCTATCGGACGATCGTGATATTTCCCATCTACCGACTTCACTGTGCGACCAAGCCGTTTCTCTATGTCCTGTGTCTTCAACAGGAGCTGCTCAGGCGTAAGCGTTGTGAGCAAACGCACACACATGTTGAGAAACTTATTGGCTGATTCAAATCCCCATGGTTCGGTTTCAAGCGGCGACGACTGTCGGTCGACAGTGCCTGCCTCGGCATTGAGCATGTCAATGACACGACGCATAGTGGCATGACGGTCGCCAAGATTTGAACCGAGCGAAAGGTATACTACATGCATAAACTATTATTAGTCGTTGAGTATGAGCAACGCATCGCCATAGCTTCCGAACATGAATCCGTGCTTAACGGCGAGGTTGTAAGCCTCCATCACGAGGTCGTATCCGCCGAATGCGGCTGTCTCCATAAGCAATGTTGAGTATGGATGATAGAAGTTGGCTATCATTGAGTCGGCAAGTCCGAAGTCGTAGGGTGGGAATATGAACTTATTGGTCCATCCCTCATACTCCTTAAGCATTCCGTCGGTGCCCACAGCAGTCTCGGTTGCCTTGACAACGCTTGTACCTACGGCGCACACATGGCGTCCTTCCTGCTTTGTCTTGTTGACGATAGCGCAAGCCTCAGCGCCTATGTGCATCTGCTCTGAATCCATCTTGTGCTTGGTAAGGTCCTCAACCTCGATGTCGTGGAAGTTGCCCAGACCGCAATGCAGGGTGATATAAGCGAAGTTAAGGCCCTTGATTTCCATGCGCTTCATCAGCTCGCGCGAGAAGTGCAAGCCTGTAGCAGGAGCTGTAACGGCACCTTCGTTCTTGGCGAAGATACACTGGAAGTCGTCGAAGTCGTCCTCTGTAGCGTGATGGTTCTCACGACGGTCGATGATATAGCGTGGCAGCGGAGCCTCGCCCAGTGAAAACAGTTCGCGCTTGAACTCGTCGTGCGGACAGTCGTAGAGGAAGCGCAGCGTACGACCGCGGCTTGTGGTGTTGTCGATAACCTCAGCCACCATTGTGCCCGAATCGTCGAAGAAGAGCTTGTTGCCTATACGAATCTTACGTGCCGGCTCAACGAGCACGTCCCAGAGGCGCATCTCTTCATTGAGTTCACGCAGCAAGAACACCTCAATTTTAGCATCTGTCTTCTCCTTTGTGCCATAGAGGCGCGCCGGAAACACCTTAGTGTCGTTGAAGATGAATGTATCATGCTCGTCGAAGTAGTCGAGAACGTTGCGGAAGTCGAGGTATTCGCCCTCGATGGGCTTGCCGTCGGCATCCTTCTTATACATGTCAATAGTTTGAGATTTCTTGTGCAGAACCATCAGACGGCACTCGTCGCGGCGTGTAATGCGGAATGTCTCCTTCTCGCCCTTGTCGTTCTCAAACTCACGGTACAAGCTGTGAGGATAGAGTGCAATCTGGTCCTCGGGTAATTTGAATTTAAACTGTGATAACTTCATAGTCCGTTTTTTATTTATTCATCTTCTGTTGTTTCTATTGTCTGATTGGCGAGCCACTCCTCAAACTGCTCCAGTTCGAGACAGTCCTCTATGCGATACTCGCCCGAACGGGTGCGGCACAGCTGCGTGAGATATGCTCCCGAATCGAGCGCACGACCTATGTCGCGTGCCAGAGCGCGTATGTATGTGCCCTTGCCGCACGCCACGCGTATCGACATCTGCATGCGTTCGGGGTCGAACGAGGTCAGCTCTATATCGTCGATGCGTATCTTCTTGGGCTGCAGTTCCACGTCCTTACCCTTACGGCGCAAGTCGTAGGCACGCTGTCCGCTCACCTTGCATGCGCTGAACGTAGGAGGCACCTGCTCAATGTCGCCCTTGAAGCGCTCAAGCACCTGCTCTATGCGCTCTCGTGTGATGCCGTCGGTGGGATAAGTCTCGTTGACCGGATGCTCCATGTCGTAGCTTGGCGTTGTAGCACCGAGCTGTAGCGTGGCTGTATATTCCTTGCCATGCTGCTGAAACTCCTCGATGCGCTTGGTGAACTTGCCTGTGCATAGCACCAGCACACCCGTAGCGAGGGGGTCGAGCGTTCCGGCATGCCCCACCTTGAGTTTCTTCACTCCAAGACGCATACACAGACGCTTGCGAACAAAGGCAAGAGCGCTGAAGCTCGTCATTTCAAGGGGTTTGTTGATGGCGATGACTTCGCCTTTGGTGAAATTCATTCCCAGTATGTAGTCTTTTAATTTATAAGTAGTCGGTTTACAAGAGCGAGCACACGATAGTGACGGCTCCTGCTATGGCGCAGTATATGCCGAAGTATATGAGTTTGCCCTTCTTCACGATGTTTATCATCCACTTGCATGCCAGACATCCGCTAACGAAGGCGGCAACGAATCCTACTACGAGCGGCAGAACGCTGATGTCGCCGAAAGCCTCTTCGCCTTTGGCTGCCTTAAGTACGTCGAGCAGAGCCTCACCGAGTATGGGAGGTATCACCATGAGGAACGAGAACTGTGCCATCTTCTCCTTCTTGTTGCCCAACAGAAGTCCCGTAGCGATGGTAGAACCAGAGCGCGACAGTCCGGGCAGTACGGCGCAAGCCTGTGCCAATCCTATGATGAAGGCGTCCTTGAGCGAAATGTGTTCGCGCTGACGCGGTTTGGCATAATAAGAGAAAGTGAGCATAACCGCAGTCAAAAACAAGCAACAACCCACAATAAGCAAGCCTGAGCCGAAGATATCCTCTACTGTGTCCTTGAAGAACACGCCGACGATGCCTATAGGTATCATCGACACTACGATGTTGAGGAAATACTTGGTCTCGTCGTTCATCTTAAACTTGAAGAGTCCCTTCAATATCCAGTCTATCTCCTTCCACAGTACCACGAACGTACTCATCACTGTAGCCACGTGCACCAATACGGTGAATGCCAGATTCTCCTCGCCATCAATGCCAAAGAGGTATGAACCGATGGCAAGATGGCCGCTGCTACTTACCGGCAAATATTCGGTAAGGCCCTGAACAATGCCCAGGACCAACGCTTGTAACCAATCCACTTGCTTTAATTATTAATGATTAATTATTAATGTTTAATTCTTTATTGATGATTAATGATTAGTGTTTAACGATTAATGTTTTAGAATAATTAATCATTAAACATTAATAATTAAACACTACCATTAGTCTTTCGGTTTTCTGATTATTGCATACACGATTGATATGAAACCGATGAAGCAAATCACCGGCGCTACCTTGATGCGACGCACGCTGAAGATGTCGGCATCAAACACCGATTCGTCGCTGCCGCCACCACTCATAAGGATGAAACCAAGAATGACAATAGCCATTCCCACAGCAATGAGAATGAAATTGATCTTGTCGAAAGCAAAATTTCTCTTGTCCACTTTTCTTTTTTATTAATGTTTAATTATTAATGTTCAATGTTTAATTTTAAAGCTTAGTGTTTAATTATCAATGTTTAGCGCGTAAGGTAAACATTAATCATTAAACATTAATCATTAAATCTTGTATAGGTCTCCCGCCTTCATCTTCAGGAACTTGTTGACCGAAATGGTCGAGCATAGAGCTGTGATGAACAGTCCGAAGAACACTACCGTGCCGGCTGTTATCGCCAATACCTGCCATGTGAGCACTTCAAGGATGTCAGGCTCATACATATATAAAATGTATATGGCTCCGCCCAGGGCTATGCAGGCTATTATGGCTGCAAGCAGTCCAAGCAGCATGTAGCGGCGCACGAACGGCGCACGGATGAATCCCCACGACGCACCCACAAGCTTCATCGTGTGTATGGAGAAGCGGCGGGCGTAGACACTGAGGCGGATGGTGTTGTTGATGAGCGAGAACGACACGATGGTGAGCAACAACGCTATCGTAAGCAACACGATGCTTATCTTGGCGATGTTGGCATTTACGCTGTCTATCAAGTCCTTCTGATACTTCACTTCACTCACTTTCGGATAGCTTTTCAGCTCGCGCGAGATGATTTGCAGCGAGTCGGTGTTGGCATAGTCGGCATTCAGCGTTATCTCTATCGAAGAAAGGAAGGGATTGGTGTCGGCAAACTCGCGCGGATCGGCTCCGAGCGTCTTGATGCCCTCGCGCAATGCCTGCTCCTTACTTATATAGTCGAGGCGGCAGATGTACGGTCGCTGCTTCAGTCTGGTGCAGAACTGACTTGCCTCGCCCGACGTCATGTCGTCCTGAAGCATCAGTGTCACCACAATATTCTGTTTAACATACGTAGAGAGGTTGCGCGCAGTGAGCACCGAGAACACAACCAAACCCAACAATATCAGCACCATAGCCGTGCTTATGCACAGCGTTACTGCCTGCAATCCGTGACGACTGCCGGTCTTTTTCCTTCTTTTTGCCATTTTTCTAAAGGGTATATTATACCAAATTTCTTGCAAAATAACAAAAAAAAAACCGGAACAGCGAGCAATTAACCACAATTAACACGCTGCACACGAATGCTGTATCTGCAGCCGCAACAAACCAGACAATGACCTGCCATTTGGCGCATTTGAAATTATTTGCTGCACAGCCATTCGTATGTCAAAATATAACTGTAACTTTGCATTGCAACGGGGCTTTTTCAAAAGGAGTCCTTTTGCACTCCAAAAGGAGTCCTTTTACACTCCAAAAGGGGTCCTTTTGCACATCAAAAGGAGTCCTTTCGCAAGCCAAAAGGACTACATTTGAAAACGGACAAGAAAAACACTAATTTCATACATATATGTCAACAATACTTTATCCCTCTCCTATCGTCGGACCGATACACAGCCGCCGACTGGGAATATCGCTCGGAGTGAACGTCAATCCGAGCGACGGAAAAATATGTACGTTCGACTGTATATACTGCGAAGTGGGCTACAATCGCAACCGCCACACCACATCGCCACGCCCTACACGCCAGCACATAGCGGCAGCGCTTGAAGAGAAGCTGAAAGAAATGAAGGCTGACGGCTCGGCGCTTGACGTCATCACGTTCTCGGGCAATGGCGAACCGACGGGCCATCCCGACTTTCTGGGCATCGTCGAAGACACTATACGCCTGCGCAACGTGTACTATCCCGACGCAAAGGTGTCGGTGCTGACCAACTCTACGCTTGCCATCCGACCCGACGTGCATCGCGCCTTGATGCTCGTCGACAACAATATCATGAAGCTCGACACCGTCGACCCTATATATATAAATAATGTAGACCGCCCCGTATCGACGGCTTACGACGTGGAGCGGATAATCAAGGAGATGCAGTCGTTCAATGGTCACGTCATCATACAGACCATCTTCATGAACGGAACTGACGACCTGGGGCGCGACGTGTCCAACACCAGCGACCGCTTCGTTGAGCCGTGGCTCGCAGCCGTGCGACAAATACGCCCCTCGGAAGTGATGATATACACCATCGACCGCGAAACTCCATGCCCGACATTGCGCAAGGCCACGCACGAAGAACTCAATACTATCCGCGACCGTGTAGCAGCCGAAGGCTTCAATTGCATCGCTGCATACTAAAGGGTATATTGAATGCAATGGCAGATTGGAGTTTTGGGAGGTAACACGATGACGAAGTCTGGAAAATAGATAGTGTTTGCTTGTTCGTTTCGAATTTAATAATTAAATTTGCAATATACAACATCATAATAGGACATAATATGGAAACAAAAGCACTAACATTGGATAAATACCTTTTTGAAGATGCACAAAGATATGCAAGCAGAAAAGGAACAGACTTGACAAAACTTGTTGAGGCATACTTGAAACGTTTGCTAAAAAAAGAGAAGAAGATGGAACATGAAGAAATTGAAATTCCTGATATGGTTATGAGTATGTTGGGGGTGGTTCCTTCTGACTCTATTGACGCTGACGATATAAATGGAAGAAAAGCATACCATAAACATTTAGAGGATAGATACAATGAAAAAGGTCTTTCTTGACACTAATATCGTTGCAGATTTGTTCTTAAAACGAGAACCGTTTTGCCAGAATTCCCTGAAGTTATTTGCGTTAGGTTTTCACAAAAAAATAACATTATATGTCAGTTCATTAAGTTATGCAACTTTGGCTTATCTGTGTCGTAAGATGAAAAAAGAAGAACGTGTTCTACTATTCGAAAAACTTCGAAGTCTTACTGTAACAACAACAGTTGACAGGCAAACTGTAGACATGGCTTTGGTTTCAGACTTTGACGATCTGGAAGACGCTATGCAGTATTATTCGGCAATAAGTTCAAAAGTCGATGTTGTTTTGACTAGAAATAAAAAGGATTTTGTAGAAGCTAATGTACCTGTTATGACTCCAGACGAATTCTTTATTAATGGATAACAATACAAAAAGAACAACATTGTCTTACACTAAATTATAGTAAGACAATGTTGTTCTTTTGCTATACAATATTGTTTATTTTTATTTGTCGGCTTCACCCTTGCCTCTGCCATCGGCATCAGAACGGATAGCCAATGGCGAAGTGCAGGCTCTGCGAATCCTTAAAGCTGTTCATGTTGTAGAATCCGCTCTTGTAGGGCACATGGATACCGATACCCCAGTCGAGACGCAGAACGAAGAACTCCAAGTCGTAGCGTATGCCCACACCTGTGCCCAATGCCATGTCCTTCAGCAGATTCTTCATCTGCAGCTTCGATCCTTCACGATAGCCGTCGTTGCGCAATGCCCATACGTTGCCGGCATCTACGAAGAGCGCTCCGTACAGATTGCCGAACAGACGCGGACGATACTCCACATTGGCCTGAAACTTAATGTCGCCCGTCTGGTCCATATACGACAGTCGCGACTGATTGGTGTAGTAGCGGCCCGGACCTATGCTGCGCACGTTGAAGGCGCGTATGCTGTTGGCACCGCCCACATAGAACTGCTCACTGTATGGAGCTGCGCTGGCATTGCCGTACGACCATATCACACCGGCATTCACATGACCCACCAATTGGCTGTGGTCGGTCACCTGCCACGTCTTGCGATAGTCGGTCTCTATCTTCAAGAACTGTGCATAGGGATTCTTGAACATCGTCTTTCCCTTCTTGCTCCACTTCTCGCCACACGCCAGATAGCCAAGCGAAAGGAGATTGGAAGCCTCGCTCACCGACAACTGCCAGTATATAGGGTTGCGGAAGTTGGAGCGCGACTGATATGTAAACGTGTAGCGCATCTTAGGCACAAACTGGTCGGCCATTGATATTAGCAGATACGGACTTTGACTTACTATCTCCTTGAAAGCCTCGGTCTGCTTCTGCATGTATTCGTATTGCAGTATGAGGGGCGAGAACTGATGCACCCTATTGGGCGCGGGCTGGATGGTATAGGTCAGTTCGCCCGACACGATGTGGCGCTTGAAGTAGCCCGAACGGTTGAGCACATCGCTCGAAGCCTTGATAAGCGTGTTCGATACTGTGTTGTTAGGCTTCACCTTTTGTCCGCTCAGCCAGCGCTTGGCACGCACACGGTCCATAAGACGGTCGATTAAGAGCAGTCGGGGCATCTCAAGCGACACGTCGGCACCATATTCATACGAGTTGAACTTCGAACTTGTACCGTCGGCACGGTGCCCGGTCTGCCACTCGTACGAACCTTTCAGATTGACCGACAGCTTCTCGCCGCCACGGAATGCGTTGCGTCTGACAACACCCATTACCACTCCCGGACCCACACGGCCCGTCGTCTTACCCACAACATTAGCCTCGACATAGAAGTCGTACGGCTTGTCGAACACGCAATCGAGCGTAAGGTCGAGCGTATCGCATGCTGCCGAGGTGTCGCGCGGGGCGAATCCCAGGTCGACACGAGAGAAAAGTCCCTTCGAAGTGAGCGTATTGACCGACTGCTGGTAGGTGTTATAGCTGTATAATTGACCCGGTCGCATCTTCAAGTCGCGTGCTATCGCACCTGCACGGATAGGCGTGCGCTTACCGGTATATACTATTGTGTAGTCGCGACGTGTCACGGTGTCGGTGAGCTGTTGCATCACGTTACGCCGCATTTGAAGATTTATGTGGCCGATATACCACCTTCTGCCTATCTGCGAGGGCAGACTGTCGGCATACTGCAACTTGACTTGTGCCTTGTTCTGCGCTGCCAGGGTGTCAGCCAGATAGGTGGCATAGCCCGGTTGATAGTAGAAGTAGCCGTTGTTGCGCAACAGTGTCGACACACGTGTGCGTTCGGCATCGAGCGTCGACACGTCGAACGGGTCGCCCTTGTGCACCAACGCCTCAGCCGATGTGGAATCGATGAGCCGCTGAGCCTCAACGGGGAAATTCACGTAAGTCAATGTGTCGATGGTGGTAAGGTCGCCAAAGTTGACGTTATAGCCTATCTTGGCTTTCTTTGGGTTTGACTTTGTGATGATGTCGTAGTTGACATACGACCCGAAATAGCCGCGTGCACGCAGCAGTTCGCGCGCCACCTGCGACCGCAGACGCGGATTGACGTTGCTCATGAGCACAGGTGCCTTGCCGAAAGTCTTGCGTATCCATCTGCCCAGACCCTCGTCGCTGGTGTGGAATGCGTTGTATATCCACAAGCGGTAAGGGAATGGCGAGCGATAGTACGAACTTCCGAATATGGCTCCGTTCGGTTCGGTGGCAAGAGCCGCCTCCACCTCTTCCTGAGTGGTGCTGAAGTGGTCGCTTGCCTTATAGTTTTCGTATTTTATTTTGCGCTGTCCGGTGTACAATTGGTCGCCTTCGGGCACGCTCGCAGTCTCCGAACACGATGCCAGTAGCACAATGCCGAGCACGCCCATCACGCCCTTCCACAGGCGTGAGAGTGTCAGTATGCTGTTGTTTCCTATTGCATTCATATCTTTATATACGGCTTTTATGTTCATTTCTTCTGTCGTGTAGTGTCGTTAAGCAGTTCCGGCAGGTCTGTCTGTTTCGGCTTTCTGAAACGGAATATCTCCTTCAGGCTGTCCATCTTCTTGCGCCATAGGAAACCGCCTCCAAACTGTTCGACATAGCCTTCGAGCCAGTCGTACGAGTCGCGGTCGTAGAACAGCTTCAGATACTTGTTGGAGTTGGGCGAGAGTCGATACTCAAACGTCACGTTGTCGAAGAACGTTTCGTTCTGGTTTTCTATCTCGGCACCACTCGAAACCTTTCCGCCTATGACGATACGCAGGCGGTTGTTCCAGAATCGCTTTGAGAATTTGAACGAGTAGTCGGTATGTACCTGGCCCGAACCGAGCGTGGTGTTGTCCATACCAAACGAAAGGTCGAGCGTGCGAAGGGCATTGCCGCTGATGGCATTTATCTGCGAATTGAGGAACGCACTTAGCGCATTGTTCATCGAGAACGAGTTGGTGTTGCCGTCGGCGAGATACATGCCCGTTGTAAGCATGGTCACTGCCAGTTTGCCACGGTTCTCTACCGACTGCGTCATGAGTTCGTTGTGCATCTGCTGGTCGTCGGGTGCGTCGATAGTAAACTGCAATCCCATGTCCTTAAGCGTCTTGGTTATCACGACGCCACACTCGAATGTCACGCTGCGACCGGCTCCACCGTCACTCGTTACGGTAGTCTTGTTCTCCTCTGTAGCCGTGATGTTGAGTCGCGGATTCATCGGGTCGCCCGAGAATTCGGCATAGCTTCCGTCCTTGATGGTGAACGTCTTGAGCGGAATTACGGGCAACGAGTATTTCATTTCGCCCGAACCTATGGTGTAACGTCCGTACAGACTCAGTCCGTCGCTGGCAGTATAGAGCATGCGCAGGTCGCCTCCGCCTATGAGGTCGACATAGTTGGAGTGGTCGGCATTGAGTGCGCACATCACATGAGTGCCGTCGTCGATATTGACAGTGAGGTCCATGTTGAGTCCGTTGATGGGTGGACGTGTCACGGTTACAGCGTTCGGATCGCGGAAGTTGACAAACTTCACGAGTCCGTCAAGCTGATTGTCGGTGCTGAGAGGCGAGTCGCGCAATACGTATGTAACGTCGCTCGAACCCAACACATCGAGTCGGCCACGCACACGCAGCGCATCGAGCGGACCTTCAGCCAATCCGAGGAAGTTGACCCAAGCCTTGCCGTAAGCCTCCGAGCGTGCAGTCTCCTTCGAATCGATAAGCAGATAGTTGTCGGCACGCATCCTTACGTTGAGCGACATGTTTGACACGTCGGCAAAGTCGACATATCCGCGCAGCGTGAGCGGATTGCCGTTGCGTGCAAACAACTGGAAGTTCTCGAGCGAGAGTCGGCTGTCGGTGACGGTGAGCGGGTCATCACACATGCGCATCTCAATGCCATAGGGTTCGCTTACGACATAGGCTGAGTCGAAATACACCTCGCCGTTGACATCAGGACGACTGAGCGAACCGTGCACCTTCACCTCACCCTGGGCATAACCCTTGAATCCTATGATGCGGTCGGGGACGAATCCGTTGAGCAGAAGCAGCGGTGTGCGCGACATGTTGAGGTCGGCATCGAGCGTGCCTTCGCCTTCGGTGTTGTACGAACCGGTGAGTGTGCACACCTCGTAGTCATCCATCGAGAGCGTTCCGTCTACATAATGCTCGCGCATATTGCCCTTCGGCATATACACAAACTCGCTCGACAGATTGCCTATCGGGCAACCCTCGTAAGTCATCTTGTCCACACTCACCGACGACGATACCGACATGTCGCCCTCATGTTGAGATATGTAGTGGAAGTCGCCGTTGAGAATGCCCGATATATTAGGTGCATAAGGCACTACGGCGAGCACCTTCTGCAGGTCGAAACGTGTCAGTCCGATAGTCACGTCCTGCAATGCTTCGGTGCTGTCGTTGGTATATATGCGCACCGCCATGCCGTCGTCGGCACGCAGAGCCATATCGGCAGAGAGCCGCTTATCGTTGGCAAAGAACACGTAGTTGTTCTTGTTGACCTTGAATTGCTTGTATCCTAACACGGGGTCGATGCCTCCCAGCGACACACGCACGCCATTATGCTCCATCTGTGCACGCAGTCCGAGGGCGATGCCGAGGCGTTCGCGGGCGTCGAATATGCGTGTTCCGAAATACAGCGACTGCTCGTGGAAGACTCCACGGAAGCGCGCGTCGAAGACAAACTGCTTGTTAGAACGGTTGTTGCGCACTTGTCCTTCAAAGTCGGTCTTCACCGAATCCGACTTGAATGCAAGGCGTATGGTGTCGATTTGTACGCCCGATGCCACGAGCGAGTCAAGGCTCAGCTTGCCGTTGATACCCTTCGAGGGTGATGCCGACATGTCAGCGTATGCGTTATGGAAGTCGTAGCCGAAGTGACGCAATGTACGCGCAAAGATGTTTTCGCGTCCGGCATCAAAGTAGAGGGTTACATCGGGCAGACGTTCGCGCAATCGCAGCTGGTCGATATATCTCTCCTTCGACTGCCGCATAGCCTCATCGTTGACATTCTGCAGCTGCTTCAGTATGTGCTCTATCGTACCGCTGCCATTGAGACGCAGCGCAAAGTCGCCGCAAGTGACTGCCGCATGGGTAGAATCGCGGCGTGTGAATATGTCGAGCGAGATTCTTTCGGGTGTGTATGTTTTCAAACTGTCGCGCACAATGATGTTGCCGATGACTCCACGGGCTGTGTGATTTATCTTAAAGTCGCTCGCCAGGTCGACGTCGGCGCGCAGTGAGGCTGTAAGCGGACGCTTGCTTATGCCCATACGCATAAAGTCGGCGTTGATAAGGTCGCACGCCAGCTGTGCATCCATGCGTTTGCCGTTCATGAGTGCATTCAGATTGATGGTGCCCTGCAGCAGTGGTGTGTGGCTGTCGAGCAACGCATGGCCCACGCCGTTGTGTACATTGGCTGTGAGCTTCATGTTAGAAAGGTCGTAACCGGCATATCTGAACTCGTCGACACTACCCTCTGCATCGAGCGAAGTGTGTGGCGACAGCATGTCGGTGCCTACTCCGTGAGCCTTAAGACTGCCCGTGAAGGGTCCTGCAGCCAGTCCCGGCACGAAGTGGGAAAGGTGCAGACTCTTAGCCGAGAGAGTGGCGTTGTAAGCCATGCTACGCATGTCGACCGATGCTTTTCCGCCCACATGTCCGCCACCTTCGCTCACTTTGAAGTCGGCAGCATAACGTTGTCCGTCGGCATGCACATTGGCATTAAGCTGTATGCCGTATGGTATGTTGAACGATGCAGCCACCGAGCGTGGTAGCAAAGTCTTGATGAAGTCGAGATTGTATGTACGTCCCTCTGCCTTTATGTCGGCCCGGAGACGGTCGGGGGATGTAATGTTACGTGCCTTGCCGCTCGCCTTGAGTGCGAAGGCAGTGGGATAGGTCAGCAAAAGTTGGTTGATGCTGAGCCGTCGCATATTGCCGTTGATGTCGGCATTGACCGTTATGGGTGTGGCAGGCATAGTACGCAGCATCTCCTTGGGCAAGAACCCAAGCAGCGGCACGAAATCTGTCTTTACCACATAACCCTTGATGTTGACATCCATAACGCCCGGATTGCTTTCGGCAAATGTCGAAAGGTCCATCTTGACCTTTGCCGTGAGCATCGAGCGGGGTGTGCGCAGTCGCATATCGGGCAACCACACATGTGTAGAATCAAGCAAGAGATAGGTTGAGAATTCGTTTATTTGCAGTCCGCTCTTCTCCTTCAGCGCACATTCCTTGAGCCTCAGCCTTACACCGGCGTCGCTATAGTGCAGCGAATCGACGTGCATGGCTATGCCAGAGAGTGCAATGTGATTGTAGTCGAGTCCAGGCTGCGACTGGGTGTAGCGCATGTCGTAGTTGAGCGTACCCTCGCGCCAGTCGAGCGAGCCTACACGATAGGTTCCTGTGAACAGATTGAAGCTGCCATTGTGTGCCTCCAGCCTGCCAATACCTGCTGCGATGCGCATAGAATCGCCCGGCATGTGTACCGTAGCCTTTGTGTCGGCTATGTCAAGGCGGTCGAGCGTGATGTTCCAGTGCGACGGTGTGCTTGTAGTATCTTCCGGAACGGTGTCGCTAAGTGCCACATCCAGACGTGCGCCCTGCAATGCTGCATGGTCGACATGCACTGTCTCGTCATTAAGATTGATGCTTCGGCTGCGCAGCGAGAGCAGTCCGACGCGTCCCTTGACACGCGCCGATGGTATGAAACGGGCTGTATTGAGTTTGGTATCTGCCAATTCGAGGCGGTCGACCACTACATTGCCATGAAACAACGGGCGCAGACGCACGCTCGCCGTAAGCTGGCGGGCGTCGGCTATAGTGTCTGTCTTATGGCGCAAAGAGTCGTTGGGCTGTGTGGCAAGAAAGCCGTTGACGGTCAGGTCTAACGGAAAGCGCAGGCGTACATTGTCGACCCGTACGGTCATACCGGTCGACTCAGAAGCGTATGAAGCCACTTGCCTTACTGCCCAGTTCTGCACTGGCGGCACATAAAGCAGCACAGCCAATAGAATTAAAATGATAATGGGCGTAGCCACTACGGCAGCCACGGCAATAAGCGATTTCTTTACAACTGGCTTCATATTTGACTTTTTTAGGAGTTTATTTTTGTTGAGAGAACTAATCCCTACTCTGCATTGGCGCTGAGGTCGTTCCACAGTCGGTCGTCAGGCACATCGGCGTAAGCCACGATGTTCTCCTTCGACACGGGATGGACGAATTCCACTCGGCGCGACAGCAATGATATGCTGCCGTCGGGATTGCTGCGTGGCGCGCCATATTTCAGGTCGCCCTTGATGGGGCATCCCATGTGTGAGAGCTGGCAGCGTATCTGATGGTGGCGTCCGGTGAGAAGCGTCACCTCAATGAGCATATAGTTGTCGGCAACGGCACGCACCTTGTATTTCAGCACCGCCTTCTTGGCTCCCGGCACTTCACGTCCGTGGGCGTAGCTCTTGTTCTGCCGTTCGTTGCGTGTGAGCCAGTCGGTGAGCGTTCCTTCCGTAGCTATGTCGCGACGCTTCACTATTGCCCAATAGGTCTTGTGTACGTCGCCCGTGCGGAACATGTCGTTGAGTCGCGAGAGCGCCTTCGATGTCTTGGCAAACACCACAAGTCCGCTTACGGGGCGGTCGAGCCGGTGCACCACACCGAGGAATACATTGCCCGGCTTGTTGTACTTCTGCTTGATATATTCCTTCACCGTATCGGACAAAGGCTTGTCGCCGGTCTTGTCGCCCTGCACGATTTCGCCGCTGCACTTGTCGACTATGATAATGTGATTGTCCTCGTAGACTACCTTCATAAGTTAGTATAAGAATTAAAATAGGAGGATATGGTTCCCGCCATACCCTCCTACCATATTATTAATGTATAATCAGTCTGATTACATGTTCATGCCGCCGTCGATCTGGATGACCTGACCGCTGACATAAGAAGACATGTCTGAAGCGAGGAACAGACATACATTGGCGATGTCTTCGGTCTGACCGCCACGACGAAGAGGTATCTTCTTCATCCAGTCCTTGCGGATCTCCTCAGGCAGCTGTGCTGTCATAGCTGTCTCGATGAATCCCGGGGCTACGGCATTGGCACGTACTCCCTTAGGTCCGAGCTCCTGGGCTATTGACTTGGCGAGGGCAATCATACCAGCCTTAGAGGCAGCATAGTTGCACTGTCCGGCATTGCCGTGTACACCAACTACCGAAGCCATATTGATGATAGAGCCGCTACGCTGGCGCAACATGATAGGCGAGCAAGCGTGGATGAAGTTGAAAGCCGACTTAAGGTTGACGTTCAGTACAGCGTCCCACTGTGCCTCAGACATACGCAGCATGAGTCCGTCCTTGGTAATACCGGCGTTGTTGACGAGAATGTCGATAGAACCGAAGTCAGCGTGAATCTGCTTAACGGTCTTCTCGGTCTCTTCAAAATCGGCGGCGTTGCCAGCATAAGCGCGGCATGTAACGCCGAGAGCTTCAATCTCCTTGCGTGTTGCCTCAAGACCTGCTGCCATATCGTCGTTGAGAACGAGGTCGGTGAATGCGATGTTAGCGCCTTCAGAGGCGAATTTCATAGCGACAGCCTTTCCGATGCCGCGGGCTGCTCCAGTGACGAGGGCAGTCTTACCTGTAAGTAATCCCATTTCGTTAATTAATTAATTGTTATTTTGTAATTTTTAATTCGTTCACCTTATATATATATAATGCCTGCACACGGACACTATACATTATTGATGCGTTTGCCCAGTGCTCCGTACACCACCTTTGCAACAAGCGGCTTGCTGGTCTCTTCGGTCATTCCGTGTCCCAGACGGCCGTATATGAACGGCACCTCAAGTCCCTTTATACAATAATGTGTGATGTCTGCCACGAGGTCGACGTCTTCAATGTCAAACTCGCCGTCTGCCTTTCCTTCGGCATATACCTTGCGGAAGAGTTCTATCTCGTCTTCGTCAAACTTCTTGCGCACCTTCTCCACCATCCAGATGTTGCGGAAGAACTCTGCACGCAGGTTGCCGTTGCGCACCACCGTCTCCCTGATCATGCTCAGATGTGTGTATATCAGCTCTATAATCTTGTCCTGCGGGCGCATCTTCATGCCTGCCACCTCGTCGAGCTTGTCCGAAAGTCGCTCCAATTCCGACTCTATCACAGCCGAATACACGTCTTCCTTGCGGTTGAAGTATGTGTAAAGCGTGCGGCGACCCTTGCCCGATGCCACAGCAATGTCGTTCATTGTAGTGTTGGCAATGCCGTTCTTGGCAAACAGCTGGCGTGCCACATCAACGAGTTTTTGGCGAGTCTTGGATATTGACATAACGTTTCCTTTACCTTTCTATTATTTTGCACATCAATTTATGTATGTGCAAAATTACAGCAATAATTCGATACAAGCAAATAAAACGCCTGCATTTTGTCTTTTGTTAACAGAGAAAAAGCAAAAGACAAAAGGAAAAATAGAGCAACGTAGGGGAAAAACAAAAGAACACAGGAGGCTGTTTGCCCGTAGGCACGTTATACTTACACCTTATTATATATATGCCTATGAATTTCGATATTATTCCTCTGATTTTCGAGCCAAAATGCCTCGGCTTTCAAAAAGGACTCCTTTTGGCTTGCAAAAGGGTTCGTTTTACGCTGCAAAAGGAGTCCTTTTACACAGCAAAAGGACTACATTTGGAGGGCAAAAGGACTCCTTTTGAAAAGGCGGGGGAAAATCGCCTTAATGCCTAAGACGACATTTTATCATACACAGCCAATCCCTTCACTGTAAGAAGATACTTCTGACGAGGGTGGCGAGGGGAAGAGGGATATTTCATTGTTACGAATCCGTCACTAATAGCTGGCGTAAGAGAATATTCAAGGAAGTTGGGACGGTTTTTCAGTCCAACAGCCTCCATCATTTCCTTTACACTCTTTTCCTCTGTACCAATCGCAAGAATCAATCGCTTAACATTTTCAGTTAGGCCCGCCTTCAAATTATTCGTACTTGTACTGGTGCTTGTACGGGTACTTGTATGGGTACTTGTATGGGTATTATCGGTATCGTTATACCCAATAAGCATATATCGGTTTTTCAACTCATGTTGCTCACCTAACATCAAATTACGGAAAAACTTAACGAGAAAGGACTTGTTTGGCTCTACACCTTTTGATGGATTACATATGACTTCAACTGCTGTCGCACATCATCAATGGTAATGTCGCCCTCAATATGCTTGACAGCAGCTTCTTTCAGATAATCAGACACCTTCAGTCCATCCACATCTTGCAGACCAATAGCCGTGCGCCATAAAGAAGCCCTCTCACGTTTATGCGGCTCAGCCAAACGCTCGTATGCTTCAAAGTCGATGTATAGTTGTTTGTTATTATTAGTCATTCTCGTAAATCATTAGATTTTCCACATTACAAACAAAAAGCAGTCACACAATTGAAGAATTGGCTTGACATATGATTTGATATTATTTTTCATTTCTCATACCCCTCATAATAATAGCTCTGCTCAATCCCCTTGAATATCACCTCACGATTCTCCGTATCTGAAGTGAGGTTCTGCGAGAGGAGATAGCGCAGTTCGAGGTCGTTGATTGGTGAGCGTTCCATTGCCGAGAGGTACTGGTCCTTGTCCACATACTGCCAGTTGACCACTTTGCCAAGTGCTCGTTTCAGCATCATGTCGAGCCAAATGCGCGTAGAGCGCCCGTTGCCTTCCATGAAAGGATGGCACACGTTCATCTCTACATACTTCTCTATGATATGCTCAAACGTGTCTTCCGGCATTTTCTCTACAGCAGCGAGTGCAGCTTCAAGATAGAGCGAATTGGCAAAACGGAAACCGCCCTTGGCTATATTCTTGTCACGAACGACACCGGCAAATGGGTATAGGTCGTTGAACAAATAGCGGTGTATCTGCTGAAGTCCCATAGCTGTACCTACAGGCATCTGGCCGATATCACCCGACTCAAAGAGGCGGTGAGCATTCACTAACGAACGTTCGTCTATTTCCTTTGTTGTCATAATTACATTATCTTATTTGTTTCTGCATCTACAAAGATAAAAACAATCTTTGACAATCACGAATGATTATGAGGATTGTTTGTATTGGCAAGCTAAACAAAATTCTCCGTTCCGTGTCACGGAATGTGCGTTCCAAGTCTTTGAACGGCCGTTCAGTGACACGGAACGTACGTTCAAAGACACGGAACGGAGATTTAATGGCATTGCAGAAACATTTGCAAGGGAAATAAATAAAAGGTACAAATGCATTTATTCGGAATTTTGTTGTAACTTTGTAGAAGACTAAAACAAACAATCCATTATGAAATCATTGAGAGAACTTTTCCGTATAGGCAAGGGACCGTCAAGCAGTCACACTATGGGACCGCAGAAGGCGGCTAAGATATTTGCAAGTCATAACATGCACGCTGCCTCGTTTGAGGTGACGCTCTACGGCAGTCTGGCTGCTACCGGACGCGGCCACATGACCGATGTGGCTATCGACGAAGTGCTGCGCCCTATCGCTCCGTTGCGTATTGAGTGGCAACCGCAAGTGTTTCTGCCCTTCCATCCCAATGGTATGAAGTTTGTGGCATTTGACAATGCCGGCAACCAGACTGACGAATGGATTTGCTACAGCGTAGGCGGCGGCGCATTGTCGGAAGGCGAGAAGGGACGTTGGCTTACCGGACTGCGCGAGGTGTACAAGCTGAATACGCTGCGCGAGATTCAGGACTGGTGCGAAAGCAACGGCCGTGGATATTGGGAGTATGTCAACGAGAACGAGGACGAGGATATATGGGACTATCTGATGGATGTATGGCTGGCCATGAAGGAGAGCGTTGAGCGTGGCATCGACCACGAGGGTGCGCTTCCCGGTCCGCTCAATCTGCCGCGCAAGGGCCCTATCTATTATGTCAAGGCAAGCGGATACAAGCAGTCGTTGCAGTCGCGTGCGCTGGTTTATGCCTACGCTCTTTCGGTAAGTGAGGAGAATGCTTCGGGCGGTATTATCGTGACGGCGCCTACTTGCGGTTCGTGCGGTGTATTGCCTGCTGTGCTCTATCATCTCTCTAAGGGTCATAACTTCAGCGACACACGCATTCTGCACGCTATGGCTACAGCCGGAATCTTCGGCAATGTGGTGAAGCAGAACGCTTCTATATCAGGTGCCGACGTCGGCTGTCAGGGCGAGGTTGGCGTAGCTTGTGCTATGGCTTCGGCTGCTGCATGCCAGCTGTTCGGCGGAAGTCCGTCACAGATAGAGTATGCTGCCGAAATGGGACTGGAGCATCACTTGGGCATGACGTGCGACCCTGTGTGCGGACTGGTTCAGATTCCATGTATCGAGCGCAACGCCTTCGCTGCCACACGTGCTCTCGACGCCAATCTCTATGCTTCGTTCTCTGACGGAACCCACTCGGTTTCGTTCGACCGCGTAGTGAAGGTGATGAAGCAGACTGGCCACGACTTGCCGTCGCTCTACAAGGAAACAAGTACGGGCGGACTGGCAAGAGCCTACGAGCAGCACATGAAGGAAAAGAAATAAGGTTGTTCCGGGATTCGGAGTAATTCAATTATGTACCTATAAGTAGCGGAGGTCTCCGGCCTCCGCAGCACCAAGTCGAATACAAATTATCATTACTAATAATAACTCTCCACAGCCCCTTCTTGTATAAGCATTGAACAAAATGCTCATGTATACATCACTCCAAATATCGGATGAGGAGGGTGAGTCAAAACTCAATTATACGGGCTGAAAGCCCAATAAGCACATAGCCCAAGGCAGCACCTTGGGTGTACGGATTGAAAATAGCAAAACGCCCTGTAAGGGCAAAAGCATTGATAATTAACGCTTTTGCCCTTACAGGGCGCATTGTTTTTGGTGGCTTTTTACCTCAGGGCGTTCATGCTTAGGCAAGCGGCAGAGCCGAGCGGCCCTGGGCTATGTGCTTCTGCCCCTTTCGGGGCGTACTGCTGTGACTTTTGACACACCCACTACTATATAATTTACCCTTATTTGGCAACAAGTCTTACTGGCATGGCACGGTATCGCCCCTTGTTCATTCCAGACGAACCCGACACAAATCGGTAGTTTGACAAGTTTAGGCTCTTTCCGAAAGCATCGAGATACAAGTACCAGAAGCCGTACTCAGGACTGGTTGACGAGAATCCTTGATAATCAGACAAACGTGAGCTTGTCCATAGATTGGCATGATAGCTGTCCTTGTAAACCGGATCCTCGTTGGACTTGCCCTCATAATATCCGCTCATCGGGATGTAAATCTCGGGAATCTCCGAATCTGCAGTTTTAATACAGATGCAGTTGTACACCTCGCCATAATGAGTCTTCTCCTCTACTATCTCCAGGTTATTGTTGTCTATAAGACCTTGCAGACACATGTTGTCGCACACCTTGAAGTTGCCTATTGCCAAAGCATTTACCACACGGTCATCTGTTTTTGCTGGGTAATCGGCAGAATTATCAGCCTCCGAAATCTTAAAGTAGCCACCTATTGCTCCCTTGTTGTCTTTAAGCGCGGTTGTAGAAGGAGAATAGTAGCCGTTGTTTGTGGCACCAAGGTTGCGGTCGAGCATGTGATAGGTCTTGTCCTCGATAGTTCCATTTTTTTTAGTAACCTTAGCCTTTACGTCAACCATCTCGTAATAGTACCATCCCGAAGCCTTACTATTGCCCAACTGATATATGCCTGCTGCATCTCCTGTCAACTGTGCAAACAATCCTACATGATAAACTGGATAGGTTACGGTAATCTTGGTTCTCGCGTTGGTGATGGTTGTAATGGTTAAATTGCTAATCCACCTATTATAATTATTAGCCGCGGCCAGCGTCACCTTGTAGAAGTTTTTGTCGTCATCGGTAATCTCCTCAACATTCACTCGCGAGGCGTCGTACGTGGGTCGTTGGTCGCCCGGAAGCTTCGGAATGAGATAGTAAACCTGATTTTTTCCCACGAAGAAGTGCAATCCGTCGTTCCGCACTCTACCTTGGTTTTGCTCAGGACGTATACCCTTAAGCGAATTGTCGTCCATCCATTTGAAGTAGTCGTCTTGGTTTAAATCTGGATTTTTATTTTCAAGATCTCGCATCTGCACAGTTCTATATCTGTCAGTACGGAAGTCGTAGCCCAACTGTGTAATCTTCACATCGCGCGACAGATCACCTGAGGTTATTGTTACAGAATCTGTATGCGGTTTTGAATCGAAGTTCTCGGTCAGAGTAAGTTCGATAGTGTACAGTCTGCCTGTTGACGAGTGGTGTTCAGCAGATGTTGGCAAAACAACACTCTCTTTTACCTTGTAATCAGTAATCCAATCTGCATTCCACTTCACATTATATGTGAAGTCTGACTTGGTTGTTACAAACGAAATTGTAGCCGTCTTTGCATTACCCTTTACAGTCTGCATGCCACACACGCCAAGTTCGTAGTCCTTACATGCTATCATGTTCACAATAGGCGGATTGTCGTCCACCACTTCTACAGACAGTCTGTTCTCGGACTTATTGTTTATTGCCTCATCTTCTGTAGCCCATCCCTCATGGTTCACAGCCGTAACCTTAACCTGATAATGATGGTTGCGAAGAAGATCCATCTGCGTTGAAGTGCCGTTGTTCAAGAACTCCACTTTATAATAGGTATCTGGTCCGCCATCATATTTTGCCTTGATTATCATGTATGCTTTGCCAGCAGGTGTCTCGTAGAAAGGATGCTCGCCCGTAACATATTCGGCTGTCTTAGCAAAGCAATCCACCGATGGCAAAGCCACATCAGTAATCGACTTTGTGGCTATCGTGCCCGATGATGCCGTATTGAAGAGTCTGAAACCTGTTATCTCGAAATTGGTCAACGATTCATCCTTTGTAACAGACGCTTTGGCAAACTGCCTGACCAATGTCAATGAGGTTTTGCCACTAAGCAGGTTTTCCACCGTAATGCTTCCCCAACATACGGGAGCGTCGAGGTTAAGGCTGCCCTCGCGTGTTGCGTTGTACAGGTTGTTCTTGCCATCAGCATCCTTGGCGTCGCTCTCTGTTATGTTGGTGTTGGCTACAATATGTAGCGTGACTGTTCCGGGCTCAGCCTTCACCTTAACATCATAAGAGTCGCCGCCTTTAGGCTTGATGTCCGCGCCTGTGATATTGCTCATGCCGAGATACTTATTGTCAGCATCGTAGCACAATACGCAGAGGCTTTTGATTTGCTGCTGCTCGTTTGCTCTTGTCGCCACTGTATTCTTGGTGAAATTAGGCAACTTAAGAGTCAGCACCACTCCATCGCTCGGCAAGTCTTGCGTGCCGCCTCCTACAATGTCTCTGATGTCGCTGCAAGCAGTCGACACCATAGCCAAGAGCATGAAGAGGCAAATTGTCAATTTCTTGATATACATATTGTTGTCTTTTAATTGTTACTTTTTAAAAGGGAGCTCCCTTCTTCCACGTCTTTGTGTCCGTATCGAAACTGCCTTCCACAACATAACGCTTGCCGTGCATCTTGGTTGAGGGATAGTTCTCACCGTCGAACAGTATAGGAAAATTACTTTCACCATCTAAACCTTCTAACTTAACTCTCAGATTCTTGTCGTACTCTCCTAATGGGGCTTTGAGGTGGAGTATGGTCTTGTACCAGGTTTTGTTATTGCTGTCCTGTCTGTATTCCATGCACTCAAATTCGTTAGAAAATTTGCAGTTATTGCACCACATTGTAAATTTACCTTTACCATCACTACTGTTTACTCCATATAGACAATACCAACCATTTATTTTTCTGCCCTTAGTATATATGGTATACTCTACGTCTACAACGGTAGGCTTCTCATCATATACTCTGTAGTAAGGATCCGACAAAGGGTCATACAGATACCAGCCTTCACGATCCTCATAGTTGAAGAGTGTGATGCCGGGGTCGTTGTGATGAGTGAAACGATGCGGCTGGTAGCCCTCACTGGTGTATGTACCATTGCTGAAAATCAGCAGGGTCTGTCCTGGCTTTATCGTCTTTTGAGGAGTAGTCTTTGCATCTCCCTTACCGTTGTTAGATCCAGACGTAGCATCATGCGCTATACTGTAATAATACCAACCAGGGTTGTTATTGTCAGGTGTCATCGAGCTACCTGGCCACCCTCCGGTGAAATACCATTCTGCCGTATTCTCGTCCTTTGAACCATCAGCCTTTGTCTCACCTATCTGTGTGTAGATGTAGACCTTGTGATAGTCCTTGTACGACTTACGGTCTATCTTCCAGTCAGCACACCATCCATCTCGCCAGTTGTTGTTTTCTTCAGAATTATTGTAGGCTTCTTCATCAAGCATATTAGAATGATCGAATTCCTCAAGGTTACTTGCGTCTTTAGTCTTCGCCAAGTCGTTTATGGCTCGCATATAGATACGATAAGGACCTACTGGCGGACGCACCGTCACACGTATCTGCTGCTCAATCTGTTTCTTTGTACCGTCTTCACCTATCGACTTTACAGTAAACGTATGTGTGGTTGTTGTCTGAGGGTCGGATGTAGCCGTAATAGTAAATGTGCCTTCTGCCAATTGAGTATTTCCGCACTTGATGTTTATTGTCGACTTAGCATACGTAACATCATGTCCGCTGCCCAAAACCGACCATCCATTAGGGAACTCAATGCCACCAAGGTTGGTAGTGAACTTCACCACCTTTGTCAATTCGCGCGTATTTTTATTATCATACTGTATTACAATATCCACTGGGTCCACCTTGAAGTATGGCGTAACGTTGTAATGAACATTAAGATACTTCTTCAGGTTGTTAACCTTTATCGACACCTTGGCATAGCCTTCAGTTTTATCACCAAAGTCGGTAACCGAAAGGTTAGGATTTATACAGAATTTCAGACGCTTGTTTACTTCATCGTTTTCAACTTTAATTATCTCCAAATTGCCTGACGTTGTCTTGTTAACCTTTGATTCACATTCAAATTTCAAGGATGCCGGATCGGCATTTGTTTGATATTTGATGTAGTCGTCTTGCAGCGACTTAACTTCTGCACTTGTCTTCGAAACCCAAAGCGTAGTATGTGTAAAGTCAGCATCTATTGTTTCCATCTCCCAGGGCTTCACACCTACCACACAATCGAGGTCGATGTTACCCAGACTCTTTATGCGTCCTACAATCTCGTAGTATGTGCCGCGTGGGAAAGTTGGAACTTCAGTTGTTGAGGTCTCGTCCTTACGATGTCCAAGGTTGATGTTGTAGCTGTTCTTGATGGCAGAACCTCCTACAGCACCACCTATCTTCAATGCCGACTGCTGCGAAGCCTGTGCCACGTAGCGTTCGGGCAGATAATAAGTAGCACGGAAGAGCCACTTTTTCGTTTTGTCTACAGGATTAGCTACACCCTCTCCTTCAACTGTTATGATATCCTCGTTATTGACATTGGCATTGGCTTCGTTCTCTGTCCACGAAGTATAGTAAGCGCCATTACCCGTATGTGCCGTAGCATCGTACAATGTCGGCTCGATGCCTGTAGCATATTCGCTGCTTACGTCGGGGTTAGTGAACTTGCCGTCCCACAACAGACTGGTCTGTGGCGAGAGTCGCTTGCCTATAATATCGGTAATCTGCAATCCGTTAGACTTCAACGCCGGATGCATATCTGCGTCTTCGGGATTGTATATAAGGTTAAGACACACCTTTACACAGGTGAATTGCAGATTAGCCATCACGGTCTGAGGAGTCTTGTCCGTATTATTTATGGTAATTGTTCCGTCGACAGTAGAGCCGTCAGCAGCCTTTGTGGCAGGCTCGGATATCATAGGGATATTATTGACTACGGGCATACCAGACTTTGACACCGGCTGATAATACAATACCACTTTCTTCAAATCGCCCTCGGTATTAATGGTCTTATCATCGAGAACATCCTTCATGTTGGCAACTACGTACACACGATAGGTGCCGGGCTTAATCTTGAGCTGATAAGAAGCGACATTCTCGTTGAGCATATTGCTTGCCTCAGGCGATGGAAGTTCCTGCGAAAGGAATGTTCCGTTGCCCTCAACAGGGAAAGCATAAAGATGCAGGTCGTTGATCTTGCACTCGTCTACAGAGGCATTGTATGTAGGGTTGCTTGGGTCGAGACTGCTCGTAACCTCATCGCCCTCGCGAGTAACTGGCACATAGACACACAGATTGCCCTCGGATGAAGCCGGGGTGTTGTACACATCGGCATCATCAGTACATGCTGCCAGCAACAACAGGGCAGCAAGAGAAAGGAGTATGTCTGCAAGTCGTTTCATTGTTCTAATTATTATTAGGTTCAAACTAAATTTATTTTTTTATTCAACTTTCGCATGTAAGCTCCACACGCCCTGAAAGGGCAGAAGCCACTAGGAGGGTGTGTCAAAAGTCTAAGCAGCACGCCCCGAAGGGGCAGAAGCACATAGCCCAGGGCCGCTCGGCTCTGCCGCTTGCCTAAGCAAGAACGCCCTGAGGTAAGAAGCCACCAAAACCAATGCGCCCTGCAAGGGCAAAAGCGTTAATTATCAATGCTTTTGCCCTTACAGGGCGTTTTGCTATTTTCAATCCGTACAGAGGGTGTGTCAAAATTCCCTGATTCTTAAAAAATCACAAAGCCCTGACTTTCACAAGCCAGGGCTTTGCTATG